>Ga0181420_1000005_pt1 | contig 69369 bp, 114 predicted proteins | sample 43SPOviralmetaG_FD_130145 | JGI IMG/M metagenome (GOLD analysis project Ga0181420, IMG submission 130145) | Marine viral communities from the oligotrophic San Pedro Time Series (SPOT) site, San Pedro Channel, CA, USA - 43 SPOT_SRF_2013-05-22 | ecosystem: Environmental > Aquatic > Marine >... | reverse complement strand
TCGTCTCCTTCTAAGAATGAATACAAAGTTTCTCCATAACGAAAATTATTTTCCCAATCCTTAACTTTTGCTCCCTTTTCATCTAACCCTAACTCAGCTCTAATATCTCGATTATATTTTTTTTCATATGAGTCTGCTAAGGCGTTTAGAGCTTTAACTTCAGAACTACTTCTAAAAGCTATCTCTTCAGCTTCAGGTTTTACATTTGGTTTTAGATTTTTTATATCCGACATTGTTTTATTAGCAAATATTCCGCTTCTTTCCCCACCTCCGACCCTTTTAGTTTGTGCTTCTAAAGTACCTGTCATAGTGGATGTCTGAGCATCTTGGACACCCGTAGCCCTATCAAATATTTCTTTAAGTCTTTGAGTTGTAAGGGGATTGTCTTTATTATATTTGTCAGGTTCTTGCTCTTCAAAATATCCTCTGCCAGCCCCAATCATAAAGTGGTCATCAATTTCTTTAAAATCTAAATCATTTGTAGAAGTTCCATCGGAAGAAAATTGGTTAGATATATTTTTATTTTGAAATTTTAATCCTTTAATTCCATTAGTTGAGTTTGGTTTATCTTCTTCTGCTTTTTGTCTATCTTCTATACTGTCTAACAGTTTGTCATATTCATCAACTATATCTCCAAACTTCTGGTCTTTTTCTTCTTGGTCAGCAGGGTCGTCTCCTAATTCGGCACCTTGCTCAAGATGCTCTGCTTTAGCATCTATAAAATGACTATACGCTGTATTGAGTTCTTTTACTTTTTTAAGCGATTCAGTTTCATTGTCAACATCTTTTTTAGCCTTTAGCAAGGCAACATCTGCATATGCTTTGGTCATTTGTTGAACATGATTAAATAAAGAATTAATTGGAGATTCTTCGGGTTGTGTAGCTAAAGCCAATGCTTTAGTATTATTGTCGTATTGTCTCGCCCTATAATTAGCCTCGGCTTTTGCCGCTTGTTCACGGGTCTGACCAGCTTTTATTTCTAGGTTTGGGTCTTTTACAAGAGCTCTATAAAATTCTTCTAGTTTAGACATAGGTAATATAAAAATTGTATATATTATTATACTTTAACAGTTCCAATTTACTGTAGATTTAGATTCTTCTTTTGTTTTTAACCACCACTTAGTTGTATTTTTAGTACCACCAAAGTATTCGATAGCGTGTCCTTCTTCTATAAGTTGGTCGTTTAAATTTACCCCATCAGCAAAAATAGTTCCCAAGATTCGTCCATATTTTCCTCGGGCTTTTTTGTCAATTGCTGTGCGGAGGGATAAAGTTTCACCTTTTTCCAAGAGCTCTTTAAGCCGAGCTTTCGCAGCAAGTCCATATTTCTTTTCCTCTAAGTCTCGTGTTCTAGATTCAGGAGTATTCATTCCATATAATCTAATTCGTTGTTTTTTTAGCATTACATCAAATCCTAATGCAATGTCTACATCTATAGTGTCTCCGTCTACAACTCTATCTAATTCAAATTTATATTCGTACATATTTTCACCATTTTACTTTGTCTGCCCAATAAGCAGCACTCATCTTTCCTCTTTTTATATTTTTCTTGTGTCTGGCTTTAAAAGACTTTCTTCTAGCTTTTTCAGCCGGAGTATCGGACTTCTTAGCCTTACCCTCACCACTAACACCTTTTTGACCAAACCTAATTAGTTTTACTTTTTCACCCTCTTTCGCAAGTACAGCATGAGATTTTTTAGGGTGTTTGGGGGTTCTTTTGGGTTTATTATAACCACTAAAAGTATCATCTCCTCTTGTTATTTCTTTAAATATATTAAGTGCGTATTGCCTTGCGTTCATTCTTTCTTGCCTTTAGTATGCAGGGATAACATTGTGTCCTCCCAGATTTTTTATGTACCTTATCACCACACGTACACTTTAGCCATGTTCTTCTTGCCATGACTATGGTGTAGTTGTTGCTGGTTCTGAAATAGATACTTCTACATTGTCTGTAACGTTCCAATTAGCACCTTGTACATCAGATGTTATTGTAAATTCTTTAGTAGCAAATCCGTTTCCTTCTCCAGTTTCGTTTAGTTGTATAGTCAAAGTCCCTATATCCATCTGTCTTAGGATACAACTGCCACCTTTAGTAAATATGTTAGATAGATGTAATTTACCAATTTTACCATTTACAGCACTTGTAGGTGCATCAATCCAGATTCGGTCATATAGACCTCCAGATGTTACCATAGCTTCTGCTTGGTGATGTCCTCCTCCTATACCCCTCATTCTAGCTGTTCCGGGGCTCGTACTAATAGACTGACCATCACTAGCATTACCGACAACATTAATAGTATGAGCTTTAATATCATCAAAAGTTAGGCTTTGACATCTATTCTTTTCAAATATAAGTTCCCCAACTTCTAGTCTAGTGGCTGTTCCACCTGACACATCAGTTCCTTCAATTAGCATTACTTCCGTTTTTCCGCTAGGCAATGCCGACCCTGTGTAAGCAGTTCCTACGGATACGTTTTCTATTTTTATTTCTCTAACAGGTGTTGTACCTAAAACAATACGCAATGTATTGTCTTGCTCATTTTCTTCACGCCACATCATTGCAGCTTCTAGTGTTTCATCTGGAGTGTTATACGGAGCTGCATAAATACCAGCATCACCGTTTTCAAAACTTCTTTCAGCAAAAACTGTTTCATTTACTACTACACCAGTACCAGCTGTACCACCAACAGCAATTAAACCTAATGCCATTTGTGGACTAAATCCCATCATTCGTAAGAAAGAATAAGGAGACCTCATTACTTGAAAGGTTCTTCGCCATTTAGCAGACTCACTATTTAAGTAATCTACTTTTGCTAACAACCAATCTCTACCAGCTTTTAATTTTGTATAGGTAGCCATTGGAGTGTTTGCTATAGCTCTAGGTGAAGCTTTGATAGCTTTCCACCAAGTGCTAAAACTTTGTACATGAAACATTAGTCCAACAAAAATTACTGCGGCTGAAACACCACTATTTAAATATGGGCTTGATTGCCAAAGTTTAATTTCTTGGAATACTTGTTCACCAGTTATATGAAACCAAGCACCTGTCCATAAAATATTTTCCATATGTAGCGGAAATATTCCGGCTATCCATGGTATAGGGTTTATATATGATAAAAATAATCCTAGAGCTCCTGTTGTTACCATAACAGCAGTTAATGTGCCCAAAAGTATTTTAAATGTTTTCTTAGCTATTCCCCAAAAATTCGGTTTTTGTATTTTCATACAATTTTCCTCCATAGAATATATATTGTAATAGTTTATTATACTAATTAAAATATAATTTCTTTAATTAATATATTAATTAATACATATTAAAGTAATTAATGTATTAAATATATTAAATAAATAGACAGATTGACAATAAGTTGACACCGATTTGACAGAAAATTAAAACTGTTATAACATGAAAATGTAATCAAAAGATTTCATATCAATTAGAGTCGAGTTGATATAAACAATACTATTATAAAGGGGAAAACCATGGTTAAGAATGCTAAACCGGTTAAACGAAAAGCCAAAATGACTTGGCGAAAAATTCCAACACAAGGAGTTATTCTGATTCAAGGACATCGTGGCGAGGGGAAATCTGCTTTAGGGTGGTGGTTGGCACAGGAGATGCAGAAAAAAACTAAGAAAAAAGTTGCTGCATTAGGAATGCCACCGGCTGCTCAAAGAGTTTTTCCTAAAGGAGGCTGGGGCAGAGGCGGACTACAGTTTGTAACATCTTTAGGACAAATAGATAAAATGAAACCAAGTATAGTTATTTGTGATGAGGCAGCATTTATTGCTGGTTCGAGAGACGCAATGTCAAAAACAAATAAAGAGTGGTTAAAATTAATTGCTATTTGCCGACACAAAGACCATTTGTTGATATTTATTAATCAACAGAGCCGGCAACTAGATGTTCAAATTATGATGGATGCTGATTTGGTTCTAATGAAAAGACCTACTCAATTACATTTGAGAGGTGCTAGAGCAGAATTTGCACCAGAAATAGCCCAAGCTTTTGAACTCTTCTCCAACATGAGAGGGTCTACAAAAAAGAAAGTGTATGTGGTAGACTATCATTATGGCGGAGGTACAATGTTAAATGCATATATGCCTACTTGGTGGAACGATAAGGTTTCCAAGGCATACAGCAGCGTAGATGTTGTAAGTTAATTTAGTGGGGGTAGCAATGCCCCCATTACAAAGAGGTAAAAAATGAACAAGATAGTAAGGATAAATGCTACCTTTCTAGTTGAAGTAGCTGACATAGATTTAAAAAATATTGACAAATATAGTTTAGATAATTTTATTCTAAATGACATGCGGGTAAAACGAAAGCTAGTCGTTGAGGGGAAGAGCACCATAAGAAAATCTTCTGAAGCTGTGTGGCGGGCAGAGGAAAAGAAACAATTTAGTTAGGAGTTATATATGATAGATAAACACAATCAAATTTGGAAAACTTTCACAGAGTTTCAAATATTAATTGGAAGTGAGGGTAAATCCATAGGTCTTGACCTTTTTGGTACGGAGCAAACCTCATCTCTTGCGTTATCGCTTACCCAAAGCTATTATATTAACGAATTACGTAAGGAGCTTCAGGGGTTATTTGTGAATGATGAGATAAAAAGAAGCTGTTAAGTAGAAATTTATAGTTCTAAGAAGGTAAAATAATGTTAAAAATACAAAGACGAGATGTAGTTGTAGAAGATGGAGAAGTAAATACACGGCTAACTGAATTAGTTTTAGCTATTAAGGAAACAAAGATAAAGGGAGTTCATATCTCCACGAATAGGGCTTTGGCTATAGCGAAACAAATACAACCAATAATACAAAAATATTACGAGGCTTAAATGGATACAGAAGAACGAAAAAATTTTGACAACCAGTTCTATAACCATCAAGAAACAATGAAGGAAATAAAGGAAGTTAGAGACACGCAAGAAACTCTAGTGCACATTTTAAATGAGATGAGTGACAGAATTGATATAATTAGAATAAACAGTTCAGATATACTTAATAGGTATGTGGACGAAGTGAATGAATTGAAACTAGAATTAACTGAACTATCTAAAATTAACCCAAACTACAGGAGAAGAGGAAACTAATGAGCACTATAAATGTTAGCACTGAATCTTTTTCAACTATTGTAGAGGCATCAGAAATACCTGTTATAGTAGACTTTTGGGCTGAGTGGTGTGGACCATGTAAAATGATTGCACCTACTCTAGAAAAACTTTCCCAAGAATATTCTGGGAAAATATTAGTAGCTAAGGTAGACATAGATGCTAACCCTGACTTAACCGAAAAATTTAATATTAGGTCGATTCCTACCTTACTCTTCATGCAGGCTGGCAGCCCTATTGAAATGATGGTAGGAGCCGTAAACCAAGAGGCACTTGAAGATAAAATAAAACAACTGATATAAAATGCCTATATACAAATTCAAATGTACACCCTGTAACCTAGATAATGTAAAACAATTTTTATATCGGTATAATGAAGAGACAGGTGCTATAGACCTTAGAGTTTGTGAAGAGTGTGGTAACCCAGTACAAAGAGTTTGGGATAGACCTCCTAAGAGTTGGTTTAGAAGTATTCAAGGAGGACAAAATGAGTGAGTTTACCTTTGGGCATCAATTAACACTTTTTTTGGCAGGTTTTATAGTAGTTTTTGTAATAGCTAAAGTTTATTTTAAATGGTAATCAAATGGAAGAAAGTGTATTAACGAAAATTTTTAGGTGGGAAGCTGAATTTAATTCTTGGTTAGTAGCTGAAGAATTTATATCTCTTGTGATTTTTTTTATCAGTGTACCTTTTTTATACAGATTCTATAAATATCTTAGGAACCGATTTAACCGCTAAGTTGCACTTAACATTTTTATACTATATTATATAAATAACCGCCCATCTGGATAACTAGCGAGGCTATTGCCTCCGGCAACGATGGTCGGATATAAAATATGGATATTATAATAGTTAGTTTATTCTGGTTAATCTTATTACTTTGTCATAAATATTATAAGGACAGTATAATAAATAGACAGAGACAGAAGATACGGTTGCTGGAGGAAGTATGGACAAGAAAAAAACACGAGCTACGATAGGGTTAGCTGCTCTAGGTGGTCTTATGGCACTAGGGTATGCTTACACAAAGCACAATACTATTAATAAAAGTCTGAATAGGCTTGATAATAAGGTTGAAGAGAAGAAGTTTGGGTTTCTTCGTTGGAAGGACAACACTACTCTTGCTACCTTAAACAAAGCCGAAAAAAAAGTTAAGGACCTAAAAGATAAAACAACCTCGGTTAGGGACATTGCGTGGTAGATACTTGGGAATATTTTCATCGTTTTGATAACATAGAAGCACCTATAGAGTGTTTCCAATGCGTTAAAACATACACTAAGGAATACAAACCTTTTTTTAATGTGGGTGGAAACCTTGTTTGCTACGACTGTGTGAACGAGTCTAGCAGCATATCTTATAATGTAAAGGATAATTTTCCAAACCTGATACCTCATACTTGGTACATGGGTAGACCTACACAGGAAGATACTATACAATAGCATAAGGCAGAGCGAAGAATAGTTGAATTTTTTGTTTAGATTTATAAAAAATACAAAGTTCTGCCTACTAAAATATTATGAGTGATACTTACAAAAATATAGAAGAATTTGCTGATGAAATGGGCGTAGAGGGGCTTATCACTGCTGATGGGTATGATGAAGCTTTCTTAGGCGTTGCTGATAGATTCGGTAAAGAACCTGTTGCTGTGTACGATTACGATATGTGTATACAAATACTCATGAGAGATAACGATATGGACTTTGAAGAAGCACTAGAGTTCTTTGAGTACAACACTATTGGTGCTTTTATTGACGATAATCAGCCTGTATACCTACACCTAAGCCAGCATTTATTCAAACCTGTACACACAACTAGGAGTTCACATCTAGTACCGCATTTCTCTGGTAAGATAGACAACTGTCCTCCTAATGCTCCACAACCTGACCATGAGTGGTTAGGACTCTAACATGCCTACATATGTATATCTATGCAGTAAGTGTAATAAGTCCTTCTCTCAAGTCGAAAAATTCAACGATAACAGTAAAATAAAGTGCATATACTGTAATAAAAAGAACGCTATCCGACAATTTTCACCCCCAACTATCCTATATAAAGGTAGTGGATGGTACTCTAAACCTCATAATAACTAAAGAACCTTAGCTATTACTGCAGATAATATCATAACACCTACTGCAAGAACAAACGATAGTAAGAAAAATTTTATATCTTTGTTGTCTCCCATCTCTTCCCCCCCATATTTTGACTATATTTTATTATACAAACAATAATAGCAATTTTACTTGACACAATCAATATAACTCGTATACTTATAAATGTAGGGGAATGATTACCCTCTATCATGTACACTCTTCAGACTCAGCTGCCCCTAGTACCTAGTACTGGGGGTAGTTTAAATATAATTTATATATAATTTTTTAAATTTTATACTGCCAAATATCTCAAAATTTACTCTCTGTTGAAATACCTATGGTACCCCTATGCAAAAACACATCCTCAATAGTACAACTGGGGGGTATGTAGAACAGATGTTCTAATCTAGATAAAAACAATCTTATAATAAATTTAATGAATTGTTATAAATGGCTTTTAAGGGGTGGCTGTGGTGGTGGTGGTGTGTTGGACTCAAAAAGTTTTTAAACCCGTCTAAAAAATCAATGTAGATATCAAAGACAGCAACAACAACGGCTGTTTTATATGCTAAATGTTTACTAATTCAAAATCTTAGCTTTTGAAGGTCGAGAACCAAAGCCAAAATATTCGTTATTATCTGAAGGTTTCAAAGTGATAGACATTTGAATATTATTATTAACCATAGCTTCATTTTCTATATCACTAGGCAAATTACAACTGAATTTAATATTATCATCTGTAATAATAATAGCTTTTTTTACATCCCCAAATTTAGTAGAAACGGGTTTAATACTTTTAATTGAACCTTTGATTATTACCCGTGAATTAGGAACGGCTTTAAATTCTTTTGAATCTTGCTTAATTGCATCTGCTCTAAATTCTTGTAATCTTGAATATGATTTTTCAAATACCTCAATTTGCTTTGGAGACAATCTCCCAGTCTTTATAAATTTAGCTATCAACTCATTTAGAAATTGATTAAAACCACCTGCACCCGCAACTTTTTTTAGATGGTATAATCCATGATTAACTTTAATTGCAAACTCTTCTATAACATCAGCTTTTTTATATAAATTAACATAATAATGAAGGGCTTCTGAATTATTGCTTAATTGTTCCCTTTGGATATTGCTATTTTCAGACTGTGCAATATTAGACATATGAGCTCTTAAGAGTCCATTATCAATTTTATCCATACAGTCCCAACCGATTAACATGCCTAAATTTTCAGTAATAACAACCACTCCACCCCGTACAAATGCAGACCCGCACCCGTCCAATTCACAGTTAAATTTATGAGAACGCCCGAACGCATTTTGAAGAGCCCCGTAGTCAAGCCCAATATAATCAACCCCGTTTATACTTGTGTAGTTTTCCATAATTTCCCCTTTTGTTTATTTGATTTGGTATTATATTAGTTCATATAATTTTTTTATCAAATCGGTTAGTATAGTTTATTACTTGACCATTCGTTCATAGCTTGGACTCTTTCGGCTATTGTTAAGCCTTCGTCTGCTAAGGTTTGGGCTAGTTCGTTACACTCCAAGCACTCCCAAGACTCTCCATAATACCCTTGCGGGCTTGCTTCATCTTCAATTACTATTTGTTCGCAAGTTATACAAATTACTTTGTTCATTGTCTCCCCTTTGTTTTCTTCTATTTGATTACATATTACTAAAAAAACTATTTTGTACAAATCGGTTAAAAATACTTAACACAGTACAAGTTAAAAAACCTAATATAGTCTTTTTATATATATATAGATATCTGTAATTAGGGATAAAAATTTTAGGTTTTCTCATTCTTATTTTATACGAGTTTATTAAATTATCAATTCGGTTATCTTTTTGACTAGGGGAAAATATCAAAAACCCCTAGCCATTTACAAAGTGTTTATATTAGGAAAATAAAACAAACCTAATATATAAAATAATCTATTCCCTCGACTCCATAATAAAGGCTTCTTAAGTCCTCATTTTTTCGGTGCTTGGTGCTACTCGGTATGCGATAGAATCCAAACTTTGGATTGCTTTGCTTTGGTGTTGCCTGTTCTTTTAATTTTGTAACCTTCATAATTTCCCCTTATCGCTTGTATACTTATAATTTATATCAATCAGTTAAAACATCAAATCGGTTGTAGTTCTTTACTAACTATATTGGCATATTCTAATTTTCTAAATTCTCCTATTTGTTCTGCGTTCAAATTGTCTTTTATTAAGTCTGCGTATTTTATTCCTAGGGCTTTGGCTCTATTCATGCCGTTGCTATGCTCCATATCATAAGCAGTAAAATATTTCTCGTGGGGTTCTACTCCCAATAATGCCCCCTCAATTACTCTCTCACACAATAGCAACTTCGCCATTAAGTTAACTGTTGCATTGGTATCGTGGAACTCGTGCCAATCTGAATAGCCCCTGTGGGTTTTCTCCTCCTGCTTATTCACCTTTAAAATTTCATCTAATTGATAGGTGTAGCCGTTAGTATATAAAGCATAACTTATATCTTTATAAGTTTGTTCTATCAGTTTTATTTGTGTTTTAGTAATCATAATTTCCTCTTTTATATTTGCCCCCAACTTGTGGGGGCTTGTTTCATACTTCAATATTATAACAATCCGTATTAATTACAAATCGGTTAGGTATAGTGATTGATTAAATTTTCTATTCTCTCGTTAACCTCATCTTCTAATTTTTCATTTATACATTTATCACACTCCAAGAACTCGGTAGAAGCTGATTCTAATAACCAGTTTCCAACATCTTGGGTTCTAACTCCACACTCTACACAAAATGCTATATCTAAACTGTCGGCTTCGTAAAATTCTCCGTTCTCCTCATCTGCGTGAGTGAAACTCATATCTACCCCAGTCTCGTTTTCTGTCATGAATGTATCTATATCGTATTCCATATTTTTCCCCTATCGTTTTGTTTATGAGTCCATATTATACGGACTGGTTTATTTTTCAAATCGGTTATCCCCCACCTTGTGGGGTAGGGGATTACTTTAATGTTTTACTCGTCTGAATCAGTTTCAAACTCTGCCAAGTCTACACCTAAATCATTACATTCATCTATAATCTCATTTATAGACATTTTCTCTCTTATGTAATCTTTGTGTGCTTCTTCGCTGTATTTCCAAATTACCCCAGTTTGATAGGTTAGTTCAACCATCTCATCAATAAGGTAATCAGCTTCAAATCCCATATCGAATAGGTTACTCTCGTTATCTGATACAGTAATATTGTATGTTCTGTTCTTGCTTGTCATAATTTTTTCCTTCGCTTGTTTTTGTTTGACACCCTAATATTATAACAACTGGTTAAATAATCAAATCGGTTGCCCTACAGGTGAAATTATGAGAAACCTATAGGGCGAGATATATTAGTTGTAGTATTTTTTGGCGTTTTTACGAATGTAATTAGTAGCCTTTCCGACTTTCCCCTGTTGTTCCTGTACTTCCTTTAGGATTTCACTAGGTATTTTATAATCAGTATGACCACAAGATAGACATTTTATCTCTTCCTTGTATAAATTGGTATAACTGTTACTCTTACATCTTGGGCAAATCATAATTTTTCTTCCTTTAAAAGTGGGCAAGTCAATCTCTTCAACCAACTCGCCCACAAAACACTATTTGGGGAAATAATGAAGTGAGAATTACTCTCACTCTAGACAGTCTATCTTATTCCCCTTCCTAATGCAACCCTATTTAGGCTTCCGTTCATTCAAATATATCAAAAAATTATATTCCAATGATATATAAGTTTCCATATCTGTGGTATTAGTCTTGTCTATTTTGAATGTTCCCCTCATACAATCCTCTACTGTACTGTATAGTTCTTCAATTTTGCTGAACTCTTCCTCTTCCTCGTTCCAACCAAAGGGTTGCCCCTCATGATATCCCCAACCACATTGTTCCAAGTATTCCCCTAGTTCCCAATGGCTCGTATCGTCCATAAAGTATTGGAGCATCTCAACTACTTCCTCGTTCCACTCTTCTAATGGCTTTTGCCATGCTTCCCTAATTACCATAATTTCTCCCTTTCTGTTTGGTATGACTCTATTATATCAGTCCATTAAAAAAGGGCAAATCGGTCAGAAACTGACACTAGGCAATAGCTATATATATTATATATAGATATCTGTAATTGGGAAATTTTTATTATTTATTTCCCCTATATAGAAATTATATCAGATAGTATAAAATTAATCAAATCGGCTAGAAGAGGTTAATCCCCTATTTCGATTTTCTCATTATCTATAGTTAGTTCTATTAGTGTGTTTAAGTCTAGTGTTCTATAACCATTTTTATTCATATCCCAAACAGTAAGATAACCAAAGTCATCATCATTATATGGCTTAGTTCCTCCATTGGTTCTATCAACATCTATTCTAAAAGACCAACTTCTAAGAGTTCCGTCCTTCTTTACATTCTTAGCACCTATAATTGTTTTATTAGATACTATAAAATCTTTGGCTTTGGCTCTACTTATTTTCATATTTCCCCTCTACTCTCTATACTCTCATTATAACAGTTCATATAAATAATGCAATTCGGTTGTAACATCAATCATATTATAAAAACTCTATTTTCAAACTAAAAAAATATTTGAATTTTTTATCAGTCTATAAAAATATTTAGAATAACTATAATAATTTATCTTCTTATTTGTAAACTGTTCTATTGTTTTTGTTGCTTCTATTCCTTAGTTCTTGCTATAACTATATTTGATGTTTTCTTTATTCATTCTCTTCAATGCTTCACTACCTGTACTACCTTGTTTTTGTGTTCCGTGTAGTAGTAGACTAAATGAACCTTTATTGTTTATAGCGTAATACTCATTGTCATCAATAGGTAAGTTTGTATCACTAGGATGAAATACTACATTAGCCGATTTTATGTTATGTTCATCTATCCAACTATCTTCTTTGCCACCATAACTAGCAATCATACTAAAATTATTAGGTCTGTTACTCTCATTCTCTAACTGCCATTGTATACTCTTAGTATAAGCATAAAATTTTGTGGTTGGATTTAATTGAGCCACTAGATACCAAGCCAACATATAATCACTACTGAAAAAATCTCCACCTACATGAACACGGATTATATCTGCATTAGTCGGTAAACTCTTTAGTATCAATTCTGCCATATCCATATAATCGCTTCTTCTCTCTAAGAGTAAATCAAAGTTATGTTTTCTTTGGTTATATGTTTCGCTGTACTGTGCTTCTTGAATAGCTGAAAAACATCTAAACGTAGCATTTTTACCATCAACCACTCTTCTTTTGCCCGTTTTTTTGTCAGTAACTGCATAAGTTTGACAGTCACTCGCCATTGGGCATGAGTATCCAGACAGTAAACTGAAGCTATACACTCTAGGATTTTCAATATCTATCCACTCTTTAATCTTCTTTAGCTTGTTATTAGCTACTTTACTAAATTTTAGTGTTTTCATAATTTCCCCTTATCAAATTCTATACCCTAATTATAACAGTCGGTAAAAAATATGCAAATCGGTTATTTCTTATCATAGCCAAACTCTTTAGCCATATAAGTTTTCTTATACTCTTCTTCTTTCAATTCGTATAAATAATGTTCTACATTTTGATGGTATGTTTCATGGTCATTTAGTTCCATACACTTGAAGTATGTGTCTGTAGATATCTTATAATGGTTCTCTGTTAGCTTATCTAATTCGTTATTACTTCCTTGTTGTATGTTTCTCTTTACTTCTTCTAGTATCATTGCTTTTTGTTGTGCGTTTAATTCTCTACTCATTTTTATCTCCATACTTCTTCGATACCATTGCCGATTTTTTCTGCTCTTCCGTTGGAATTGGTAACTCTCCACTACCTACTAAAAATGCTAAGTCATTACTATTAGTTTCTTCGTCTACCAATTGACCAACTATCTCATTTAATATTCTATACTGTTCTGTGTCTTTATATTCCATAATTTTCCTTTTCAAATTGTTGTACCTACATTTTATACTAGCCAATAAAAAATGCAACTCGGTTATAAATAGCTAGGTAGCTGAAAAACGAACAGGTAAAAAACCACCTAGCTACGATAAGGTGTGTAGCATAAGGCAATTACACTACACATGATATAAATTGATTAGTAACTTGCTCTAATCTTGGGGTTCTTCCCCTGTCTCTCCAAGTTCTGTACAAGTTTAGCAAACTCTCCAAATGCTCGTGCTGACTTATCTTCTTTAGCCACATCTTCCTTGTAAATTTCTTTGTGTCTTTGTATATGAATATCTACTGCTAGAGGTACTCTTTGTAATAGTGTATCACTTGAAATTGCTACAGCTAAGTCATCATCATCTTTTATATTGTCATACTCAAATGCTTCTTGTACAAAATATTTGGTGGCATATGGTGTTCCATGATATGCTTCTCTCAAATATCCAACGTCTCCACTCTCTATGCTAAATCCTGTCATCTGTTTATCGTGTTCTTCTTCTGTTCTTTTATCCCACTCTACATAAATATCTATTCCCATGTTTCTCTCTTTCTGAATTTGTTGTGCTTACATTTTATATCAATTACTATAAAACACAAATCGGTTAGTCCAATCTTCTTCGTTCGTTCCTTGCTTTTATAATCTTTAGCTTCTTCTTCTTACGTCTACTGCTCATTCTTTTAGCCATCAAAATCTCCTTTCTCAATCCTACTTGCTACTCCACTATGTAAGTGATAAGCAAAGTCTCTCTCATTCTCTGATGAGTACCATGTGGTATGGATTATATCTTCCCCATCATAAGTCTCGATACCAAATGGATTACCATTATTATTGTGTTCATAGTAGACTTTTACTTTTTTATAACTAATCATCATATCCTTCATCTTCTAAATCTGCTTCAACATTCATAAATTTAGAGTCAATTCTTACTCTTTCCCCATCATAGTTTCTTAGTTCAAAAGGATATACTATTACATCTTCTGATACTATCTTATCCCAATCTCTATCTAGTATTTTCTCTGCTTCTTCTCGGCTATCTGCTTCTATTTCTGTGTTCCACATAGCTGTGTATGTTACTTGGTATTTCATTCTATTTTCTCTGTTACTCTTTCCCACTTCTGCTTTCTAGCCAATTCGTTCAAGCTGGATAAACAAGCCATGTATGTTTCTTCATCATGAAACTTAGCTACTTCCTCTGAAGCATAACCTCTTTCAAAATATACACTAATCATTCTCTATCTCCCAACTCCTAAAGGTCTTTGCTAACTCCATCTCCTCGTTGAAATCTTTATCATTTATTTCGCAGTAGTGTTGTAGGTCGCATAAGACATCTGCAACTCTATAGTATTCATTTTCTAAATCTTCGCCACAACTCTCTCTAAGACCTAATAGTCTTTCAATCTTATCTGCTCTATCTTTATTTGTCTTAATCATTTTCATATCCCTCATCTTCATTGCACCACTTACATATATTATCCCCTAAGAATTTTTCAACATCTGTTCGTTGTTCACTCATCATGTTTCCAAGATACTTAGTACCACAACCACCACACTTGAAAAAGTCTAAATGTTCTTCATACTCTCCATAGGTGTAAGTCATACCATCACTATCTTCAAACTCTAATGGGAAACATAAGAAGTTCTCCCAATGGTCAAATGCAAATTCTTGTAATTCTTTTATAGCTTTATCTGACATCATATGTTGTTCTGTCATGCGTTACTACTTTCCTTAAGTTTCTTCTGTCTGTCATAATTCAAATCCCACCATCTATCAGACTGTTTGTGGACTACCCCAAAGATTTCCCCACAACCATCTGTGCCAAGTTCTTCATCTTCCTCGCACCATGCTTGACCATTCATTGCCTGTCCTACTTGCCACTCAATTTCAGGTGCTAAACATTTCTCTTGGAAAGTTTGTTTCCTGTTTCCATCTTCATCTACCCACACTTGATAAGAAACATTCTCATTACCACAAGTGCCACATACATATTTACTCATACTCTCTCCTCATTGTTGTACCTATATTTTATATGAATTACTATAAAACGCAAATCGGTCGGTCTGCTAAAGTCTCCAATGTATCAAATCCATGTATCTCATTACAGGTGCTACAAGCATTGTAATCAAATCCATTATACCCTACTCTTTTATCTGCTACTTTGTTTGTAACTACATCACACCACTCGCAGTAATAAGTATTTTCTGAAACTCTACTCATTCTATTTTCTCCTCGCCACAATAGGCGCATACATCAATGCAATCTAATTCATGTTCTCTACAAGCAGTACAGTCTAGGTATCTAAACTCTCTGCATACGTGTAAATCTTTTACTGTCATAATTTGTCTCCCCAAACTTTATATCCTAATTATATCAATCCATATAATTTTGTAAAATCGGTTATTCAGAACCCACTAAGATAACCTCGCCATGTAATTCGTGTCCACTACCACCTTGATAGTATACTTCAACTCATTCTAACCACTTGTTTACTTCCTCAAAATAATCTTCTTCGGCATCTTCTAATCTAACATCAAGTGTTTTATCTTCTATCTTTTGTAGTTCTTTTATTAGTTCTTCTACTGTCATTCTAAGTTCTCCCATTCTATAAGTGTTACAAGTTCAGCAATTCTATTCCTGATATCGTGAAACTTATCTAAGTTACTTTGTACACTCCACAAATCATCTACAGCAGTTTCTCCAATAGTCTTACTAACATGGTCAGCAATATAATCAGTTAGACTGTCATCTATATCTGAAAAATGTTTGTGGTATATGTCCATTTTTTTCTCATACATTGTCATTATAAGTACCCACTAAATTCCATAGCGTCCTCTCGGTAGAACCAAGACATATCTATATCTTTATATTGCTCTCTTAGGCTACTAGCAATTTCATCAGGTGGACTCCAAGCAGTATCGAAGTGTAACTCTATTCTGTCATTATCTTCATCATAAAACTGTATGCTATCTCCATCAATACCCCACTTAGTTCCCCAATTAGTTACTCTCCAATCATACCAATTATCTGCACCAAAGGTTTTCTTCAGAATCTCTGACTGTCTTTCAGTCATATACCGACCTCCCCAATTATCTTGTTTTATCTGCTTTCCACCTATCCAAATACTTTGGATACTATGGTTAGCAAACAGTAGGTCTCTCATTCTGATAAATTCCTCTGACACAACATTAGATGGACTTATAGTATCCTCTAACTCTTTTGGCATTGGTATTACCTTATTGAAATCTAGGTAAGGTTGTTTGTTATTTTTATCTATAGTAAAGACCTCTGCTTTTAGTTTCTTTATATCTTCTTTGTCTCCATAAATAGAGACTTCATTCTGACACCAATTTGGCATTTCATTTTTCCTTTCGGACTTGTTTACACTTTCATTTTATAAGACTTGATATAAAAATCAAATCGGTTAGTAACTAACTTGTTTGAAAGCCTCTGCTATAAACTCATCACTACTTATCATATCGTTATAAGCAGTAATATCTGTATCTCTTAGCTTCGGCATATAGTTTGCATTGAATTTTATATTCCCACTAGCATATAAAGTTAGACATTCTTGACACCACATTTTTCTTATCCTAGTTTTACTATATGTAATAGTGGTAATGGAATATCCCTCAACCACGTTCCTATTTCTACAGACACTACAGGACATTATTTTTTGTCTCTAACATTTCGTTATACTCTAACTCTATCTCAGCATTGCTTTTTTTAGGACTGTTGTATGGTACTATCCCATCATATCTGAAAATTCTATCTAGTGCATTATATTGTAAGCTGGTGAGTGTGTCGGCTTTACCACCAAACACATCTGCTAAACTATCTATGCTCCAAATTACCAACTCATTTATTTTATCTTCTGTCGTCATTATGTTCCCTCATTTATATAATATTCTGTATCAAAAGGTTTTATTTTCCTGTTGAGAAAGTATCTTGCACCACATCTGCAATACTCAAAAATCTCGTCATCTTCCTTTCGGAAATACGTATCGCATATATGTCCTCTGAATCTCCCCTTAGTCATAGTATCCCTCTGCTTCTATTACCACTCTTCTCCACAGTCTACGCAAGTGTCGTCATCATCATCTAGGTATCTTCCTTGATTCTCGCACCTACCATTGCCACAGCTAAACTCGTCTCTATCCATACCTGTCTCTATCTGAAAGTCTCCTATGGTTAGTAATCCTAAATCAGCAATACCACCACCACTCATATCTTCCCAACCAACTCCAACATCTTTCTCAAAGTATACATGATTGTATTTGTCTTTATCATTTATGGCTTCATCTGTACAAAGTGAATATGGTACTGCACCAATCTGACCACTATCTACACCATAATCGTTCCTGTGTTGGTCTTGGTAAACTCCATCATCTCCCACTCCACACACAAAGAATGTACCATGTTCAACATTCGTAATGTCGTATCCATTTTCGTTTGTGAAATTGTCGATAATAATATCTTCGTAATCAGCGTCTGACATAACGTAGCATGGGTCGGAAATTATATAGTTTCCACTCTTTAGCCTTGCGACATTATTTGTTCTCTGTCTATCTATTGTTGTCATTTCTCTCCTCAAACTCTATGCTTCTATTTTATACCAACCAATAAAATAATCAAATCGGTTAGTATGCTTCAGCTTCTTCTAGTGCAGTCTCAATCAAGTGAACTACAAAGGTGGATTGAAACCTCTTGCCCTCGTCCATTGCATAAAGACCAGCATACAAAACTCCCCCATCATTCAATCCTTTCTGACGATATTGCTCTGATGTATTTGCATACACTTTCTCGTCCTTCTCCATTCGTTTTTTTAAATGCTCTAATATTAGTTTATATTTATCCATATCTTACTCCTATTCTTTATATGGGAATTTCTACTTTATGACCAATACACTTGGGACAAATAAAAACTGTACGTCCAAAGGTTAATCTCACCCTCTGTATTTCAAACTCTCTGTAGACTCCACTACATTTAAAACATTGTTTCTTATCTGAAATATCATTTAGCATTATCTTTACCCCTAAACAAATAGTCCTCTAAACCATCTATTCGTTTCTCTAACTCTATTCTCTGTCCTGATAATGCTCCTATAATATTATCAATAGTATCCATTCGTGATTCATTCTTTCTATTTGCACGACCTAAATAATTACTGTTGTGCATAAGACTAGAAATATCATAAGCTAAATCCATCATATCCTTGTCGTCTTCTGATGGGTGAAATCTAGCTTCGTAATCCTCTGCTCTCATATCTTCCCCCTTATTGTTACTATTCTATTTTATACTAAATGGTATAAAGTGCAAATCGGTTACGCCTCTGCTTCTGCAATCCCACCTAAATAATCATCTACTGTTCTCTCTAGTTCTTCGGTAGAATTTAGTCTTGCTAATACTCTACGCTTCAAGAATAAGAGTGCTTGTTCCTGTGACTTGGCAGAGTCATCTCTACTCCAATTATAAAATTCGTTTTGAGCAACTCTTGATTCTGTTATAGCTAAAAGTATCTCATCTCCAAAAACAGCTTCTCTTCCTGAGAAATCAAACTCATGGTTTCTGTACAAATCGTGGTGTAGGTATGTTGCTAACTTTACCATGTTCTTACCAAGTAGTCCTGATGAAAATTTGCCCTCTACTAATCTACCTCTGACTAATGGGTTTGACCATTCTGTAAATGGGTGTAACGCCTTAGCCACAAATGTAAATGATTCAAGCATATCTTTTACAACTTCATCATCAATATCAATCTCTGCTAACTCTTCTGCTTGTTTCTTTAGAGTATCAATAGTTATTCCATAATCTACACCTTGAATAAAAGTTAATAAGGTTTTTTCTACTATGGTTCTCCAACCCTCTCTTGCTCGTGGAGACTTAATATAAAAAGGTGCTTCACCTTTAATAAACAAATTGTTAGTATTTAGTATCTCTTCTATTACTTGTGTCAAAACAGGGTTCATTGCTTTCCTGTGTTCTGCACTATTTAATGGAGTACCACTATTTATTCTTGCATAAGTCATAGCCATGTCTTCATCAGTACCATCTTTGAAAGTTGTTACTGGAATTTGATGACGTTCAAAATGTTTCTGTACAATAGGGTGTAAGTCTCCAAAGTATCTCCCACTCACTTGGTAACTTTCCCCACCAATCTCTGCATAAATTATATCCTGTTTACCATCTGACTCCCTTGTCTTTGCTCGTGGAAGTCGGTACTCATTATTTATAAACCCCTTTAGAGCAGTTAGTCTTTGCTGACCATCAAGAATAAATACTACTGGGTTGTCTTCTCTGTCATCTAAAAAAACTGGTACAGGTATTGGAGTAGAAAGAATAGACATAATAAATGCTTGTTTTTTATTTACTTTCCATCTAGTGTTATCACTTTGATATAAAGGGTTTGCTATATACTCCCCATCTAAAAATCGATTTGTGATTGTACCTATCTCCATATTCTTTGTTTCTATATTCGTTATCATTACTTTCCTTTGCTTTCTGATTATTGTTATATTTTATACGACTTGGTATAAAAAGCAAGTCGGTTATTCAAATGGGGGAAAGGAGTCATCATCTTCATCTTCTATGAAATTGAATAATCCCTTTTGCTCCATATCTCTTATCTGCTGTTCTATTCTATTCATGGGTTTCTCTCCTCGCCAAAATCTTCTAATCTTACCCAGCATCATGACTAGCTGAGAAAATCCCTTGTGTCGTGAATCGTATCGAAGCACCTCGAATAATAGTCCTAGCTGTAGTCCCTGTATCTTTATCTGCTCCTCTAGTTCGGCTATTCGGTCAAACCTCTGCTTATTTATTTTCTGTAGCCTGAGTGTCTGCTCCTTGAACATAGCCACCATTTTTTGAAGTTCTTCTTTTGTACTCAAATTATTAGTCTCCTATTTATCTACTAAGTAATCTACGTCATAAGAGTCAGTCCAACCTAACCCCTGACATATATTACACTTTCCGTACTTTTGTTTGAAGTGGGGACTTCGTCTCCCCACTCCACCTATATTACATGCAATACAATTCTCTCGCATTATGCTAAGTCCAACGCTTTGTTAAATGCTCTTGCCTTAGCTTCTGCTCTGCTACCAAATAATGTTGTAGCACTAGAGTCATGTCCTCTTCTATAGTCCTCAGTTTCTACTACAGCATTGTAAACTGCCCAAGGGGTTTGAGCCAAGCTGTGAAACTCTTGATTGAATACATCAAGTCTTTCCATAGCACTCTCTTTTACTCTATCAATTCTAGATTGTCTCTTCTCCCAAACTTCTTTCTGATGTTTCTTATCGTTTAGGATACGATTCCATACACTTGATGGTACGTCATCTGCAGTAATATTAGCAGACAATTTTAGTCTAGTTGGTTGAGAAGCTGTTGGATAAGCGTAAGTCATAATCCTATCCACCTGAGTATTTGACAACTTTGTCTTAGTCATTGTATTCATAGCTTCAACCACAGACTCTTGTGTTCTAGCCATCTGATTGAAGATGTCTAAGTAGAAAGAAGCATCAGTTTGAATTGATTTGTTATGCTTTAGATTTACTGAAACCTTAGCACTCCTCAATCCTGTAACCAATGTATTCTGACACACTACTCTGACAGGTGTAAACGCAATGCTCATTGCTCCTGTACCATCTCTGTGGTCTGTAATCAACCAATACAGTTGATGGTCTTCTCCAGCAATGGTAGAATTTCCAGCGTCCATAGTCAAGAATATCTTTTCCCCATTTCCTATAGCACCAACAGTCTCCACAGGAAATTTCTCTGAGAGTGGGTCTAACATCTTACCCAAGTCTTTAGCTTGTATTGATGTCCACTCTTTACCCACAGTAGCTAATACCCTATGCTCAGGGTCATCATGAGTAGGTTCTCTTACTACTGCATATGAATTAGTTTCTAGTTCAGTACCATCTTCCATCTTCACAACCTGTGGGTGCTTGTCAATCCCAAACAGAATATCTGCTTTTTTCATACCCTCCGAAGCTGTTACTCTTTCTTCTTGTGGGAAGACTTCTCCAAGCCTGTGCCACGCAGGTTCTCTTCTACCTGCAAATCTTTCTCCAAATAAACTCGCTGACATAATAGTCCTTTCATTTTTTATTAGTTGTTATAATTTTATATGACTTTGTATAAAAGTCAAATCGGTTACTTAAGACCATATCCCCTAGAGGCTTTAGTCTCAGGCAGTTTCTGTATTCGTTGCGACCCAGCGACAGCATAATCTCTAGGTGGATTGTTTATCTTTGACATATCCAATCTATTAGATTTCATACCCTTATTGTATTCAACAACAAAGACAGACACACCTGTTTTGTCTGTGTGTACCAACTGTGCCAATCTGTGAATCCACTCTACTGGAGATATTGAACCAACCTTTTCGGTAAGTTTACCGAAATCAAGTTCGTCAAAATACATACAAATAAAGTTATCTAGCTTCTTGAGAAAAGTGCTACTACTGTAACTCTTCCTAAAATCAGTAGTCTTATCTTCGTATGCTTCTTTTACAACTCTTAGAACATAAGATAATGTCCCATGTCTATAAGCGTCCTCTAAAAAAGTAATCCCAGTTGATGTTGGAAATCCAGTCCCATCAATACCAGCAATGTTCACACCTACTGCTTGACAGATACTGTGAATGTTCAACGCATCTTGGTCTCCTAAAACTAACTTTGATTTAAAGATTTCAAGTTTAGTCATCTGTTTCCTATCCTCATTCAGAGTTCTAAAAAGTTCTGCTCTTTGTTCAAGAGGCATATAAGGTAACACAGTACACTTAACTTTAGTAGTCTCTCCAAATAAATCCCTAATTACATTAACCCTGTGGTTACCATCTATAATCTCATAAGGAACTTTAGGGTTTTCTTCTCTTACATCACAGATTATAGGTTCTCCCAATGCCTCAAGATTAAAATTTGTCATAATCTTTCGCATGTTTACTGCATTAATCTCTCGTGCATAAGCTATATTAATACCCATTTGACTTACAGATACTTGTTTTGTTGGAGTGCTTTTAAGTTTATTCAATTCTATCATCTCACTCAAACCTAATGATTTTCTACTCTTCTCCACAAACCCAGTTGATACACCAGTCTTCTTATTCCTTGTACCCCATTGGTTTTTCCATTGTCGTGGCTTCGCCATATTTTTCCCCTTTCGGTTTTTATTGATTGTTATAATTTTATACTATTTCGTTAAAAGAGCAAATCGGTTAGGATTTCTTAGGTGGGATTACCTCTACAGTAAACTCACCATACTCTTCTAAATACTCTTCAGCACTACCTACTTCTTCCTCAAAGCTACTCAAAGCATCTTCTATGTTATCTGCTTTAACTTTGTAGTTAGTAGATTCACTAATTTTTATCGTATACTCCCTACCCATATTTGTCCTAATTCCTTTCTACCCAAATGGTTTCCATGCTTGGTATGTTAGTTGCCATTGCTCCAGCTTCATTACCCTCGTCATCTGACATTGGTACTAGAGTAACTCCATTCTCTAAGGTAATTTGTATTGGTTGATTGTACCAATAGTCTGCAATATCCTCAGTCTGTTCCTTAGTAAGCCACCTAACATCTGTTATCTTTTGACCCACCATGTGTTTGTTTAATGTATCTATATGCTTTTTACTTGCCATCATCTGTTTCCTCCTCCCACTCATCTAGTTTCTCTAACAATGTTTCTGCTAGTTCTGTACGCCCTACGTAAATTTGTTCAGTACCATCTGACATCTCTTCTTCGCCACTTACCACAGGTTCGTTATGTTCTATCTCTTCATTCAACCAATCTCTAAGTCTTTGATTGCCACCCTTGTTGAAATAGTTTATTGTGTTATCTTCTTTACTCATCTTTATCTCCTATTCAAAAACTACTACATCATCATAAAACTCTTCATCAGTCTCTATGTAGGAATTACTAACTCCATCAATATCGATAATATCTCCCTGATGTTTATAAGCAACCCTAGAGCCATCATGTTTAGTTTTTAGTATTTCTATTAATTCTTTTACTGTCATCTCTTACTCCCTTTCATCTCATCTTCTGTCCAATAGTCAAGTGTATCATAAGTTATCCCAACTTCAGCATTATGATATTTTTGCATCATTCGTAATATGTTTTTAGCTTGGTCATTAGATAAATTGATATCGTGGTTTTCTTTGGCATTTTCCAAAACATCATCTATTGTCCAAACATCACAAATATACTCATCATCTTTATACGTCTCATGTATTTTTCTTTTAGCGCAATTCATTTCTTACTCCTCTATTGGTACGTGTATTGTTATTGGTTTATCCCCATCAAAATCATATGTCCAATCTTCTCCGAAGTGTTGGGTTAATACACCCTCTAAGTCCTCTAAGAAATTAGACATCATCTCATCTGTGTTAGTATTCATTGTCTCCCCTTTCATTTTATATTGTGGGCAAGAGATAGGCACGCAACTGTTTCATCTCTTTTTAAGCCAGTTATTTCGGTTACCAAGTTACCTCAGTAATTAGCTATAACTCCTATGCCCTCACGAATACTCTTGTTTACTGCAGTAATCAGGAATATCCTTTTTGACACCCATATTTATATTTTATACTAATCCATTAAATAATCAAATCGGTTAGACTCTCCTAACTGACTTCGTTCTCTTTCTAAGACTTTTCGCTTACTCATGTTGGTATGTCCTAAGTGAACACAATTATGTTTATCACACCAGTAAGAAATCAATGTAGAAAAAACGTACCTTCTAAGCATTTCATTTTTCTTTTTGTTTGCTTCGGTAAAGTTTCGGTACTTTATCTTATCATTACAATTACTCAATTCTCTTCCTCCTCTTCCCCATATTTTATAACAACCTGTAAAAATTGCAACTCGGTTTGATTTAACACAAATGTAACTAGAAAATTTATTTTACTTAGTATAATGTCTAGGGCAATAATAAAGTTGCTTCCAAAAAATAGTATAGGAGAAATAAATAGTGAAACTGCTTCCGACTTGGATAGTTAAAATAACAGATTACTTAGAAGATATTGAGATGAACGATAGCTTCAAACAGTATAAAGATATCGAACATGTACATGAGACATGGCACCACACGAAAAATTAGTTTTGTTCTACATCTCCTAATGATTGCCTTAGTTTGATTGTCTCTTCCAATACTTCCTCTGAGACTATACGAACCTTTATAGACTCATCTTTTATGATTACAGTTTCAGATAATACTAAGGCACTTATACCTCGAATAGCTTTTGATACCTGTAGTATCTTCCAGTTTATAACAGTTAGTATAAATGAAAAGATTAGTATAATAATAGAAAAAATAATGAGAGTCATTTTAGTATGGGTACTTCTCTTTTTCTTCCTTGGGCTCATCCTCAGTTAACTCTTCTAGTTCTTGGGACGCTTCCTCGTTCTCCTCATTGATAGTCTTGCTGACTACCCCTTCCTCTATCTCCCCTTCCTTGTCTAAACGCTCTTCCTCTTGGGTTTGCCACTGCTTGGCTATGTGGGTAATCTCCATCAGCATGACCTGTTCCCACTTTTTATCATCGTGGGTTATGGGTGCTTCTGCTTCAAAGCCGATGTGCTCTTCCAACTCTTCCAAATAGGGCATACGCCCTTGCCAAAAGCCTCCCTGTTGTAGGATAACTTGCACTTGTTTGCTTCTAAGATAAACTTTTTTAAGGTTCTTCTTAGTAAGTTTAGTGATTCCTACATAGTGTAGGAGTAATCTAATCGCTTCTTCTATCGTTGTTGGTGGTTGTATCTGCATCTTTTTGCTCCTTTGCTAGGTCTACTCTTGGTATATCTCCTAAATTTACATCTATATCTGCTGTTAATTTATCAAACATAGCTCTTTCCTTTAGCTCATCTTCCAATAATAGTTTGTATATTTTTCTTACTAAATTGTATCCAACCATTTCGTTCCCATGACTAATAAAAGATTGACAACATTCTCTAAGTAAGTATAGTTCTGATAGAGTTATGGGCATCTCAGTCATGCCAGTCTTATTAGATGGGTTCGTAGATAACAAAACTGCTAGTCCAATCCTTGAAATCATTTCTAAGGGGACAGGTACTGAAGCTGAAGACTGTAGTCCCCTAGCAGGTATTTGCATCTTGCCTTTTTCAGGCTCGTGTTCTAGTAGAAGTGTCACACTATCACTTAGGAAAAGTGCTTCCCACTTTGATAAGACAAGAATTTTTATCTTATCTAAGTTCAAAAGAAATTCCAGTTCATCATCTTCATCATGTTCATTCATAATGTTTTTCTCCTACAGGAGATAGGCAACGCCTACATAAATAGTTGCTTTGCTTTCTCCCATTTTTAGAAGCCCATGCTTCTATTATTGGTGGAGACGCACTATGCCCCCACAATTTACAAAGTACTCTATCTATTATACTCATTAGTCTAGATTCTTATTAAGGTTCTGTTCCAACTCTTTCATCCGTATCTCAAGAACCTCTTGTTTGTCCTTGACAGAAGCAATATCTTTTCGGATGTGTTCATAAGAATCTCTGAACTCATCAGACATTTGAATTAGATACTGCATTATATTTGTCATTTTTATCCACCTAGGCAGTTATAACATGGTGTATTAGCCATCTCACACACCATCCCGAACAGACCTATAACTATTATCGCTACAAAAAACCTTGCAGGATTTACTATCATGCCTCCACCTTTCAGACTTTATTGATTACACTTATATTCTATCACATATGAAATATCAATCAAATCGGTTACAAACTATATTTTACCCTATGGCAATCAAAAGCTATCTTCAAATCTTCGTAAGCCTTGCTTCCAATAAATTCTTGAACCACTTCCAAGTACATTCCAGCAAAGTGTTTGCCGTGATGGTCTGCATTGCTTCCATTGTAATTTATGACGTGAGACATCTCATGAGCTATATAAGGCATTGTTTTACTCACAGGAAAGGGTAGTGAAATTGTATCTGCAGTAGCATAGGCTAAGGTGTGCCCATCTTCTATTAGTGTTGGTGGACTTACTTCCGCCCATTCAGATATTTTTTGGACAGTTCCTTCCACTTGCTTCCAAGTTAAAATTTCAATGTTCTCCCAAAACTTACAAGAGTCCTCTGCATCATATAGACGCTTCCTTTGGTAATCTCTTACATGTGTGTTTGGGATATCACCCATCCAACTCTTTTGCATTGCTAACTACTCTCCCATCTTTCCTTGAATCTTTGGAGGAGGTTGAATCTTAACTTCTTCGTAGTCTATACCTAAAGGATAAATTTGTTTCAAGCCAATATATATCCCTTGTATTCCAGTTCTTTCAGCTACTTCTATAAGTCTTTGTTCTTCATCAGTCATTATTTTTTCCTATACTTTGCGGTCTTGCTTGCTATCTTTTTGGGTTGAGCAGAGACCTGCTTCCCTTTTTTTGTTGCCTTCCTCTTAGCTCTTGTAGTAGCTCCATACTCCTGTGGGGATAAGGATTGCCTAGCTTTCTTAGGAAGATACCTCTCTCCAGTAGCCTTCTTTCCTTGTACACTAGGCTTACCAGACTTAGTTCCCCAGTCTTGTTTAGTCCATCTTGATAAAGAAGTCTTACCAGATTTCTTCCCTTTGTACTTCCCACCTGACTTTTTATATCGCTGAACAGCTAATTGAGCTTTACGAGCAGACCATTGTCCAGCCCTTCCACCCTTGCTTCCAGCTTTTACTGAGGCTTTTATTCTAGACCACTTCTTTGGGTCTCTTCTTTTAGCTTCCGCCTTTAATATAATATCTTTAAATATATTTATTGCAAACTGTAAATTGTCCATTAGTCCGTCCCCAACCATTTTTTTATTTTAGGCATTCTAGCTAACCATGCTAAGAGTGCCCCAAAAATTATCGTTCCAACTAGTAAAGTAAAAAAGTTTATTTCCGTATATCTACCTAACCCAACTAGAATTGCGTCTTCTATAAAATGTAATAAACTTACTACAATTGTAATTGAGCCAAATTTCTTCACTATGTAACCTCTAATTCCTTTGTAATATATATTATTTTTGACTATAATAGTCATGGGTGCGAGGGCTATTTATAGTTGTCGTACCCACCATAAGTTCTTGAGTCACCATAACCACTGATTCCAATGGTCTTTAGTACATCGTTAAACCCATTGTGGTCACCCATAATTGTTCGCATCTCATTATCTATAAGAGCATCTTTCTTCTCTAGCTCGGCTATTTGTTCATCAACCTTCTCAGTTAGCTCTGCAACACGCCTAGCTGCTTCCATGTGTTGAGCCTGTAACTCGGAGATGTTCTTTACATTCTCCTGTACAGTACTGTCCAACTGAGCCATATACCATATGATTCCAAAGGCTTGTGCCAGAACTATTGCAATGATACCTATAGGCAGCTTTATTTTACTTATATCCATCTTACTTCCCTATCCTAAGACCTCTAAGTACATAATACTCTAATGCTTCTTTTGTAACAAATAATCCTGCTATAGCTGAAGCGGTAATCACTAAAGGCTTTACTAGTTTTTTCTTATCCATCTAACTCTCCTAATTTATTTTTTTACTTTATACCATACGATACGTGCTAGTCCTATAACACCTACCACTACTGATGTCCAAGATATTATCTGGATGGTCATTATATCTTCGCCTAATCCATGTCGAGATAAGTCTGCCATAATCCCACCAAATAATATTAGTAAAATTGGAAACCATTGTTTTATTATACTCATTGTTTTTTATTCTCCGTTTTCATTCCAAACACAGAGCCTGTAAGTAATGCTCCAAAGCCAATATGAAATATACCCCCGTTAGTTAGAGTGAAGGGTTCGTGTCGATTGACACCTTGTGACGCTATCTTTAGGTACTCTAATCGTACCATTGTGTCGTCTAGCTCTGAAAGCTTTTCTAAGTAGTCTGCTGGGTCTGGTCTAGTTAAACCAATATAAGATGGAACTATTACAAAATCAAAAAGGCAGATAACCACATATGTAATAAGGGCTGTCCACCTCCAATAATTTGTCATAATTCTTTTAGTCTGATTCTGGTATGGTTATTTTTTCTATAGCTTTGATAGAAACCTTAGAGAACTCTTTTATCTCTTTTGTTATGGTATGTTTCTCTGAATTAGTTATCTTGCCATCTTTTAGGGCAATACTAATTGCTTGTATAATATCCATTCCTTCATCCACAATCTTTTTACCATCATCAGCTAAACCTTTATTTAGATTGTAGAATGTTAAGCCTAAGCTTATTATTTTCATTGGGTTCATTATTTTCTCCTAAGTTCCGCACCCGCAGTTTCCACCGCAGGGACATCCATCAAATTCCATTTCTAAGCACCCCTCGCATTCACACTCACAGAAGCATTCGAAAGGTTCGCAAGAACATTCTCCTGATTCCGTGCAAGTGCAAGTTTCTTCGGCTACCACTACTCACTCTCCAAAACTTTCATGCCAAGGGCTATGATGCCCCCGACACACCCAGTAGCAATCTCATTGTATTCGTATACAACACCAATAGATGAAAGTATTCCTAATACAACAATGGCTAAAAATATCTGTGGTCTAAGTTTACCAAACATAATTTCTGCTCCCTTGCTTTTATGCTAATCCGAATGCTACAACTCTAATGTAAACTGCAGATAAGTTAGTAGTGTTAGCTACTTCGTCTAATGCAGCCGCATCAGCTCCAGCTTCGTACACTTCAACTTTTTCATTAGTGTAGTCGTATTGAGCTACGTAACCTGAAGTTTCAGTATCAATCATAACTGCGTGTATTGCAGTGAAACCAAGGTCTCCTGCTGTTAGTGATTCTCCACCTGTTGGGTAAGAACTATCAAATTGTATTCTCTTAATAGTGAACTTACTTGCAGTCCCACCAGAAATAGCAGCTCCCTCATGGGCTCCACTTGGTGTTGTTATTGTTAATGCCATTTGTTCATTCCTCCTAGTTTATTGATAGTTTTCCTATCTATATTATTATACTGTTTGTTTTATTTTTTCCTTTTTATTGCTTCCGCTATTTTATCTCTCTTTTTTTCTCCGGGAGTTCCCTCTTCAAAGATTGTATATCCCATCTTTTTAGCTTGAGCCGTAGCAACCGCAAAGGGATTGTCTACAGCCTTTAGACTAAAAAATCCGCCGACCTTTCAATAGTTCCTCTGTAATCGGAAGATTTATGGAAACACAATTCACATGGACAGTTTGATTTGTACATATGTTTAGCATCTTGAGCCATCCAATTAAAGAAGTCATCTGATTTAGAAATTTTTATTTCTATGTCACCAGAATCCTGTGTGTTGCTGGCTTTAATTCTGTCAGCCGCTAAAGCAGTCAACAGGTTATTAAATCCTTCAGTAGTATTAAGTTTAGCTGCAGGAGTCTCATCAGAGTTTCCTCCTTCCACCACACCTCTTTTTTTGTATTTACCCATTTGAGGTTTAGTTAAAGCATCGTCATAAAAACGTTTCCCTAAATTACTACCAGCTTCATTGACTGCCCAAGGAACATAACTATGTCCCATAGGTGATGGGTCGTCTTCTATTACAGGAGTGTTTCTAGCAAATTCTGGTTCCACTTCTTGTGGAAAGCCATATCTATCTAGAAGTCTATGGTGCTCTTCTTGTCGTGCTTGAGTATTATACAAAACCGGAAATGCTTCTATACCATCTTGCGGCATTTCTTTTTTCACATACTCGAGAAATGATTTAGTAAAATCAATATTTCCATCTTGTTTCATAATTAAGTTCACCTCCTGTTTTTGTACGGGCTCATCATCTGATGGTCCTTCATGTGTATTTCCACTGTGTTTTGTACACCAGTAATTAGCTTGTATAGAACCAGTTACTAGGGAACATCCTCCACTGTCTTTTAAAAAATGGTCACAAGTTCCACAATTGAACCCATGTTTTTGCTGACCCTCAGTGGCTTCTTGGTAACTAACTTCTTCTTTAGTAAATTGTTTTTCATCGCTTTCGTCATCTTCATCCGCTTTTACTAAACAACTTCCATCAATACATGTCCCTATGTGTGCTTCCCCTGACTTTATTATGTCAAATGATGCTCCTTGGTTAACTCCTTTTTCACAAACAGTTACCTCCGCAAGCTCAAGTTCATCTACCTGCATTACATCTTGTAAGCCCTTTTGAATATTCTGTGTCTTCAAAGCACTTCCTGCAATACTATAGCTTTTTAGCTTCCCGCTATGTATTTGCTCCGCTACCTTTTTTGAAATTTTTGTGTCATTCCGTAACTCAGTTATAAAAAATAATCCATTCCCACTCACTCCTGACTTAAAGATTTGCCCACTTTTGCTTATATACGCTGGTAAAGCCCAGCCTACTTGAACATCAGAATGTAAAACCATAGCATTTCTAGTCCTAAAGTTTTCCATATATTTATCAAATGCTTTAGCTAATGCGGATGTAGTTATCAAGTGTCCTTCCCTATCAACTAATTCAATAGAGGCTGGACCACCAATAACTAATTTATCATCGTCAGCTATATCCATTTTCTTTAAAGCTGTAGTGTAAACTTTATTATCTGGGTAAGCTCTGGATAGGGTTAGCAACTCAGCTGGAGATGCTATACCTGCTTTGTGAAGTCTTTTATACTCATCTAAGGCAGAAGTAATTACTTTCATAGTTACTCTACCATCTACAGAGTCAGCTGAATCAACAGCTTTTTCTAGGAATAATACACTAGGTTCCCCTGTTGGAGTCTCGTCACACCCACAGTCATCACTGTTTTCTAACCAATTTGCTGGATTAGGAATCTCTCCTACCTCAGTTTTTATAGTTTGGGTTGTCATATTATTCGGCTACTCCCCAGATTACACCGGTAAGTGTTGGGGTATTTTGTGCCGCTATCATTGAAATCTTTCCTCTAAAGTCTAGAGGCATTTCAACATTTAGTTCCTGTCCCCCGTAAATTGGTATTCCATTAGCTGAAGTTGCTGTTTGGTCAAAGGCTATATAAATAATATCAGCTGCTGTTCCAGATTGATTTTTAAATTGGAAACCTTTAATTCTTGTTAATGAAGGTTTCTTTATAGAAGTTGATGCATTTGCAGCACCTGTCCATTCATATAAAGGTCCTTCACCACCAGTCTGGTTTCCATCAAGATAAGTAGAAACTGCTGTAGTATCTTCTCTAACCTCAAACATAATTTTGTCTGCATAGAAGTTGATATTATGTTGGGCAGTTGTTAGTAGGTATAATCTGTATTTAGCTGGGTCAGTGCTTCCCGGAACTCTGTATGTTGCTGTCAGTCTTCTCCATGAAGTTGCTAAATTATCGGTACCCGATGTGCCATGAATTGTTGTCCCGGCAGCATCTCTTAAGGTTAGTGTAACTGCTCCAGATGCAGAAGCTCCTCGATGTTCCAATTGAACTGATATGAATTGGTCATGAACACTAAAAGGAATGGTCGGAGACTCCCAATAAAACCCCTCTCCTAGTGCAGAGTTAGCTGGGTTTACTAGTAGTGACGCAGCTCCTTCAGATTGTTGTGCTGTACTTCTAGATACTGCAGAACCAGTTGCTGTATACATTGTTACATCTGACCCCTCTACTCCCGGGTTTGTTACCCAGTTTGCTGCTTTCTCTCCACCATTAGCTACTATTGAATATACATCTTCAGCAGTGGTGCTTGCAGCATTTGAGATTGCTACGTATCTATTAGCCGGGTGAACAGATTGTCTTGTGGAACTATCTATGTCCCACGCTCTGTAATCTGTATGTCTTTCGTTTGCCATTTATATATTCTCCTATTTATTAAAAGTTACGATAGCTAAAAAGCTACCCATTACGGCAGTTGTGTGTACTACTAGTATCCCTAGGGCTGCTAGTATACTTTTTGCTCCGTACATTTTGCTACGCCATTGAGAGATATCATCGACTTTGGTTTCAACCTTTTCTAAGTTTTTAGATAGGTTTTCATTGAGGGCGTTTTGACTGGAAATATAAGAATCTAATCGTTCCATATAAACTGCTAAATTCACTTGTGTGTCCTTCTCGGCCACTTGTCAGTCCCCACAAAATATACTAGTTTTTATAAATTAGTAGGGGGACCGAAGTCCCCCCACATGTATCATCACTAAACTTTATGAGTTTAGGTCAGCTATTTTTGCTTGTACAAAAATGTTGTTACATCGCATTTCAGCCATAGTGTAGAGTAATCCTCTAACAACTAGTGCATTTGCTGCGAAGTAATCTCTGTTCTCTACATACTGTGTAGGTTGAGCAACAGCGATTTCAATGTAATCAGTATCCAAAACGTAAACGTTTGAACCAAGCACTGTATCATCGGAAGCTACAGACTTAGCAACGTCAGCGTCTGGAATAATTGGAATACCTTGGTAAGTAGCAAGTACTAGTCCAGTTCTTGTACCCGGGAAAGTTCTTTCAGAACCTACACCAACTTGGTACTCTTCCTGTCCTAAGTATCTTTGGTTACTGTTAAGCAATCTTTCTAAGTTAAAGTATTGGTCGTGTCCCAAAAGGATTAGTTTTGGTTCTCCACCATTCTCTCTAATTTTTTGAATTGCTGTGTCTAATAAGTTTAGACTTAAAGCTCTTCCTGTTCCAGAGTTATAAGAAGCGGATGCAGCTGCGTTCCATTGTCCAGCTGTTCTGCTACCTATTGTTAGGTCGTAAGCTCTACTTCTTGTGGTTACACCACCAACTGTAGAACCATCTACTGATACAACATCATCAATAGATGTTAAACCTGCTCTTGAAAAAATGTAAGCTATGTCACCATTAGCAAAGTCATCACTACCTGCTCCGGCTTCAACGGTTACTGTAGTACCTGAAACACCGCTTACGGTAGAACCAGTTTGTCTTTTATGTCCAGCAGCATCAGCGTCATATTGAGCAATCTTGTCACCCACTTTGAAGTGTTTAGCTATTGATGCAGGAAGTGTTACTGTAGTAGCAGAACCCCCTGAAGCAATATATGCTGAACCAGCTAGTAGCTCTTCGTTCATTTCTTTAATGTGGTCTAACTGAGCGTTTTCGTTTTCCAAAGCTAGAACATCCCCAACACCACCTTCTAGTTGTGCAGTGAATACTGATTTCACTGAAGCACCGAATGTAGTTGAAACTATTCTAGGTAAACTAGAAATTGTTTCTATGTTGGAAACGTCAACTGTTGGCAAAGCACCAGTTTCAGTTACTGGCCTTGAACGGTTAGAACCTCTATCAGTTCTTACCCTCCAACCAGCTGTGTTACCCCAGACCACTCTGGGTATAGCATTGAAAAATCTGGTTTGGTTGTTTAGAGCCTGCCAGACTTTTCTACCATATGTCGTATTGAATACACCTGAAGCAGTGTCAACTGTAAAATAAGTTTGTTTCTGTAGGTATTCTGGTCCGAATACAGACTGATACAAACCCCGTTGAGACTGGGCAAGATATTCGCTTAAACTTGGATTAGCCATGTTTATAATCTCCTATAGTTTGTTTTTTATTTATTGTCCTAATAGTTCTCTAGGAACACCATCAGTGTTTCCAGTTTCTATTTGGTGTTGCATTCTTCTGAGCTCTGAATAAGAAAGTTCAGCTAGTTGAGCTGGTGTGTCCATAGCAACAGATTTTTGAATAGGTGCAGAACCATCTACGCCTAATCCGTTAACTGTTTTTGGAGCTTGTAATCCAGTCTCTTCCCTGAATCCCATTTTTCTTAGTCTTGCTTCAGATTCATTTTGAACTGCTTTCTGCATATTAGTCTCTGTTTCAGCTATTTGCTTCTTCAAAGATTCAATTTGCTTGTGCATTTTCTCCATGTCATCGTCGTCTTCGTCCATACCTTTCTCTTCTACGGGCTCGTCAGCAGCCTCGCTTTCGTCCTTATACATTCCTTTCTCTTCCTTGTCGTCGCCATCATGACCGTTGTGACCTTTATACATACCTTTTTCCTTGTCATCATCGTCATCATCGCCCATATCAGCGGCTTGAATTGTGTTTTGCTGTTCTTCAATTTTTGAAGCTATTCCAGCATCTTCTTCGGAATCATCCGCAGATTGGGGTGTACCGCCTGTAGGTTTAGCCTTTCTATCTCCACCGCTAATGTCAGCACCAGCATAACTGCCACCTTCACCATCAGCCTTTAGAATTTTGACTACCTCAGAAGCTACAGATTTAACGAGGTCAGATTGTGCTTTTTGCATTTCGTCTTCTCGTTTTGCTTCTTCTTCGTCTTGCTCTTCCTTTGCCAAACGTCCATCCATCTTTTGTAGAACTTCGGCTACAGCAGCAAGGGCTAGGTTAGTACCTTCCATTTGCTTCTCAATCCTGTCTGAGATTTCTGCCATAGTATTTTACCTCCTATGATTAGTTGTTCTTCACATGTATCATAAAAGGTTGGTCTTAGCCATCCGACCTTTTTATTTTATGGAAAGAAATATAACGTTATATTTAACGCTAATTTATTATACTACGGAAATCGAAAAATTCTACTGAAGAAGCCTAATTTATATTATACTAGGTGGAATTTATTCCGAATCAGGTAATCCTTTAGAGTCTAGTTGTATCATTTCATTACGAAAATCATATAAAGGAACTTGTAAAAGCTTCTTAAGTTTGTCACATTGATTGCCTTCAGGCAGTGACGCTTCTACTAAATCCAATATTTTGCCCACCATTTTAGAATGTCGAGCTATAATATATTCTTGTGCTGGTGTTACCTTACTTACATCCATTTCTGTTCTCCTCCTAATCGGTTATCGTCATTGTCTTAGGTATTCCTAAAAACATTTTAGTTCTCATATTTAATTGGTTGTACGCTTCCTCGTAAGCAGATTGTAGCCAACCCTCACCATCCCCCGTAACTTGCCTAATAGGTCTGGTGTAAAAATTAAAATTACCATCCGTTCGGTTTGTAGTGTTTTGTTTGTTCTTCCAATAAACCACTTCCCTTCCAGAACCAAAGTTCCTTCCTCTGGGATAATTTACTTGGATGGTTTGTCTCCTTCGTCCACCCTTACCAGTATAGGTACGGTCATGCTGCCTTACAGCAGCAGAATCTTGGACATAGTTAGTCGCAGGCCTCTCAGCACCACTCTGTCTATCATGAACCTTCTTTGCATGTTCAGCAGTATATTCGATTCTAAAGCCAGTAACATAATTACCAATCCTAGGTTTAAACCCATATTCTAATATAGGTCTCACAGCCGAATCTCTAAGTTCCCCATCTCCAACTGGAACTTTTTTCTGGGCTAATGCAAAAACTTTGTCGGCAAATCCTTCAACAGCCTTCCGCCTCATTTGATGCATTTTCCTTTCAGCTCTTCGCTTAGTTTCTCCTCGTGGTTTTTTTCTCTGTTTCTGTCTCATAGATTTATTATACTGATGTATCAGACAAATCTGTCCATTTTTCAGGAATTTTGTCTATAAACTTTCGTTTACTATTATCATAACGATTCAAATAGATAACATCTTTACCTACATATCCATATCTTGGATGCCAATAAGTAACTAATTGTTTAGGTTTAGTTGCAGCATGAAGCCTCTGCATAGCAAATTCGTCTGGTCCCTTCATCGTACCACATATATGTAGCTCTCCAGTACCAATGTCTATTTCATCTATACGATGGAAATGACCAATCATTACACTATCAAACTCAATTTCAGCATCATCATCCATAGCTTCTTCAATCTCTCTTTGTAATGCCTTTCGATATTGAAACACACTTCGTAACTTAGCTATCGCTCCAGTGATTGAACCACTACTGCCAGCACCTGATATAGAATCTCCGTGCATTATAAGAACTACCTTGTCATGAATTTTAAACGTAGTTAAGAAACTTCTAGGAATATGGAATTTCAAATTATCTTGGTTCTTACAAAACGCTGCAATCCATTGATAAAGCATATAATCCCAATCCATATACTTATCTTTCATAGGAGGCTTCCTAGTCATACGACCGTGGTTACCAACTACACAAGGAATAGTAATTTTTGTAAAGTGTGGGGCTAAGTACATTAAGGCTTGAGCAATAATGCTAGCTCCTCTAATCATCTGCTCCATACAGTTAGCCATGTTAGACCTAGCTAGCTCTTCATGAATATCCCCACTAATCATATCTCCTAACATAGGAATCATTAGCTCATCTACGGGGGCTATCTGTCTTCTATAAGCAGCATGTTTTAATATTTGATTAGCCCAACCATACATACGTTTATTGAAAATGTCAAAATTGTACTCATTTAGATTCCGCATCTGCTCTTTGTAAACTTGTTCCCCAACATGAGTATCTGACAAAGGGGTTACCATAATCTGGGTTTGCTGCCCAAAAGGAGTCTTATCAGTTTTTTCTATATGTTTTAATGGAACTGATGGAAACGCCTTAGTAAACTCTTGGATGGTTTCAATAATAAGTTCTTTTTTTATATCGTCTTTCAACGATGCATTATACAACTTCTTATAAAATGCCGCCTCGCTTTTATGGCTAACGACTTTCTTATCTAGCTTTATTCGTGTTGCTAAATTATCTTCGGGATGTAAGGCTTGCTCTTCTTGTGCTTCCCAAACCTCGCTGTCGTACCAGCGTTGAATCGTGGTTCGATGAGTCTCTGTCCCATGTTCCTCGTTCATCCATTTCGCTATCGCTGTCCACGTGGCTCCTAGAGCCCTCCTTCTTATTATCTCTGATTTTGCCTGCTCGGGTATCATAGTTCCTCCTTATCTTGACTACTAATATCTTACCACATGTAAGACACTGTAAGTCCTTATCTTCATTTTTATACATATGCCCGGTACACTTTGGACACAGATTTGTATATAATCTGTTCTTCTTCAATCTCTATACAAAAGGACTTTCTGGGTCGTCCTCCTCCATTTCTTCTATTTTGCCTCTCTCATCATCTTTATATCCACCTGTTACTAATGGACCTTTTTCTGGTCCTGAACCATAGGTAGAGGTCATGCCTAATTGGATTTCAATTCCAGCTGGAGCTGCTTCACTAGCATCCCCCTGTTCTCCACGGTCATTAGTTTTTATATCCTCATCATCATCTAGCATGCGGATTTTACGCTCCATATCATTTTGTTCTATAGCAGCCATCCTATCCGTCTTAGCATCAAACTCTACGGGATTTTTTAAGCCTTCTGTTTGTTTAGTTTGGTCATTCATAGATGTAGAAGATGTTTGCTGTCGAAACTTAACCTCATCTTTTATCAGAGCCTTTCTAACCCAATTAACTAATTCCAAAGTAAAGTCTGTACTTTTCATCATTTTCTTTTGAGGACTTCTATTATTTACAAAAAGACCTAAGCGTTCAATACCAGTTCTTTTTTTGCGTTTCTTTTTACGCCTACCCCCGCCTCCTCCATAAGTAGGAGAGAAAATACCAGAGTTAGTTGATGTAAATACTGTACCCCCACCATCACCAAAAGAGCCGGATGTAGCAGCACCGCCACCACCTCCACCACCATTCTCTTTATATATTTTTCCTTTACGTTTACTGTCAGTAGAACCTCTAGGGTTTGTAATCCAAGCTTTAGTAATGTTTTCATTCCAATCACTAATCAGATTTCGATTAACTCCGTGGATAACTTCAGGGTGAATGTAGTGGTCCCACGTAGTTGTTGAATCTACTTCATAATTTCCACTACCTTTTTTAGTTTCTTTCTTGTGCCCTAGCACTTCAGCGGCTGTTTTCCCAATAACCTTTTGTGCTTCTGCTAGTGTCATAGATTCCCCAGCCTTATTAAATTCTTCTACAGATTTTTCTGCAGCTTTTGTAGCTGCTTCGTGCCTAAAGTTATGTATATGAGCACTTTTAGAACCAGTAACTTTTTTTAGGTAAGCATTATTTTTTGCTTGGGTTGTATCAAAAACCCTATCATTATCCCCCTTACCCTCAAGTTTATCTTTTAAAATTTCAATCACTCTAGGATTGGTAGAAATATATGATTGTGGGATTTTTGACTTCCCTATAAAGTCTAACTTAGCAGTCCCACCTATAAGTTGAACATGTTTTTTTCGTAATGATACAAGACCTACTCCGGTCTCCCCATCATTATCAGAACTTCCATGTCGAATGGGTAAGTGAGAAGCTACTGAAATAACTTTCTCTTCTTCAGATAAGTCTGTTATAAGCTTTCTATCCAAACTATTTGAAAACTCTCTGATTTTTGGAATATCTGTTTTATGATTAGAATAGTTTTGAGCAGCTTTGCTATGTAAATATTCACTAGAAAAAATTAATTGCATACCCTTTACATCTTTTTTCTTATACATTGCTTGTATTGGGGACCGACTGTCTGTTGAAATATACACAGAAGTAGCATCTTTAGGAATCAAAGGTCTTGACCTCCCTGTAGGGGTAGTTCCTGCGGAAGCATTTAAAACCACCTCCCATGGAACATCATCTATTTTGACTCCCTTTCCTAAATCTACTTTATAGGTTGGAACCTTAAGGTCTAAACTCCCTCCTGATTGTTCAAATTTAGGTTTAAATGTTGCGTATCTAGCCCTGTTTTTACCATCATTAGTTATAAAATTTCGCCACTTTTTGATGGTAGCTTGAGTTTCTTTGTCTCCATGGCTACCTAATGCAGCTCCCTCATCAAATCGTTCTATCCAATATTCCCCTCCTTTAGGTCCTTGATAAGTAGGAGTGCCTTTGGGAGCTGGTTGGTCTTTAACATAGATAGCATTATCTGGAATATGGGTTTGAGTACTTACAAATCCTCCAGAAGCTGGTGTCTTAGTAGCAATATTTTGCTTCTCGTCTTCAGCCTTAGAAATATCTTTTTCATCTAATCCCAACTCTTCCGCAGTATAAAAATCTTCATCGTCCGAAGGGTTAAAAAACTTGTCATACTCAATCCCTTGGTCGTTATAACCTTCAATAATAGAGTCAGCTAGTGTTCGAGCATCTTTTAATTCCTTATCAGAATAAGCATAAGACTGCTCAGAGGATTCTTTTTCTTTTTTTACGAATCTATATAATTCAGTAATGCTAGTAGTTTTCATCTATATTTGTCTCTGTTGGTTTAGTAGGTTTAGGTCTTTCTTGTTTATTCCTACTAAATCTTGTTGGGTCTCCAAAAATAGCTTTATCGACTGTAGTTACGCCTTCGCTGGACAATTGAGCTACATAGTCTATATTATTTTCTGAGAACCACATCTGTGACATATCGGGGGAAACTTCTTTTATAAGAGGAGTGGTAAATCCTTTTTGAAGCAATGATTCAACCCAAGACTTAGAAAGTGACAAATTAGCTCTTAAGGTACTATTCTTTTCCCTTGCTTCCGCATATTCGTCTATATCTCTTTCTTCATCGGGGTGACCTTTGTCATGCCAGTCGGGGGTTACTCCCCCAGTTCTACCCTTAAACTTACGTTGAGAAGGTGGCTTATAAGCTTTTTCCATAGCTTGTATTTCTTCCTCACCTTCTTCTGGAGGAATACCTTCTTCACCGCCCCCCATCATAGCTTCTTGTGCTTCTTGTTGCTGTTGCATTTGTTCTTCTTGCATTTGCATTTGTTGACGTTGTTGCTCGAGCCCTAACGCTTGTTGTTCAGCTGCCATTTTTGCTGTTGGCATAGCGTCTCCACTAATAATAAAATCTGCTTCCCACAATGGGACATCTTGTTCTTTTAGTTTTATATCAAACCCTAAAGCAGCAAATTGATTTATAATAGCTATTTTTTGTTGTGCAAAAGCTAATCTAGTATTCTCTGCTTTTTCTTCTGGTTGTGGAAGATTTATGGTATAGTCTGTAATACCAAAAGCCTCTAATAACTGTGGAATTACTTTTTCTTGAAATAACCTTTGGTCTCCTTCAACTACACGACTCATTACTACTAATTGTTGCGTCTGTGTAGATAGACCTCCAAATGCTTCTGGAGCACCCTGCCATGCTGGAGTAACACCCCACATAGCTGCAACCCGCTCTCTAACTTCTTCTCGTACAGGCAAATAATCCATTTCCTGTAAACTGTGAAATAACCTGACAAGGTCTACTCTACCTCTTTGGTTTCTAGCAGATACTGCTACCATAGGTATGTAGTTAGGGTCTAGCCTTGTTTGAGCCGCAATGTGTTCTCTCTCTCTACGTAATGACTCAGGGTCGTCAGTAGTTACCATCAACATACTTGCCGGCATCTTTCTTTCAAAGAAATATCTATATAGGTTTTTATCCATACCTACTAAGGTCAAAGCCTTCTCAAATATTGTAAGTATTGGTGACCATCCATATGTTTCAGATGGTGAGAATTTTGATAAATGAATCATTTCAGAATCTGTAAAGTACATGTGAGCACTTCTGTGATAATACTTGTACATAGCTGGGTGAAGAATAACATTACAATCTTCCCTTACACAGGTTCCTGCAGATTCTTGAACGACCTCTCGATGTATAGGACAAATAAAATGAGTATTTTTAGGTAATCCTGCTTGGTCTAAGTCGAACTCTACCAAGGCGGGGTTCAGTCTTCTAATTTCTATAAGTCTAGATGTAACCTTTCCATCTCCAGAATCTTTATATTCTTTAGCTAAATATAAGAATCCGTCATCTAAGGAGTTTACATCAAAGTGAAATTGTCTGAGAACTTCTTCCATGCTTTGGTCAAAAACATTACAATCTTTTAACCAATTCAAAAGTCTTTCTTTTTGTTCTATGTCAGGGTTTTCTATTTTCGGGACTATTTCTAATCCTCTTCTAAAAACCTCTCCTGTAATATGCGATAAAGGTCCTCGGATTTCTTCCACAGACATAGCAATGGTTTGTAAATCTTGTACTAATTGCTGACGATACGCCATTTGGTGTCTGACCCAAGTGTTAACTACTTGGTCAAGACCGATTGTGGGTGCTGCTCCAGTATCTCCAGAAGATTTCATAACCTCAAGCAAACTTATTTGTTTGTTCAAGTCAGCCATCTGCTGTTGCATTTGAGGAACTTGAGGCATATATTCAGATAATTTCATTATTAATCCCTGCTTAGTTTAGTCATATCTTGCATGGACACTAGTTTTAGTATGTTGTCCATGGCTTTTTCCTTTAGTTCAAACCCTTCAGAGTGAGAAGCTACTCGTTCTATTTTTTGTTTCTCACCTTGTGTTTTATCAAGTTCAGTTTTTAGTCTATCTATCTCTATATTTTTTGTCTCAATCTCATGCTCTAGTTCAGCCGTATCAACATCTGGAGTAAAATTAACATTCTCTAACACTCCCTCACTTGCAGCCTCCTTTATTAGGGCAATAAATTGACCCTCAGATAAAGCTACTACTGCTGGGCTGTCATCAGGGATATCATCGTCAGCACTTATTTGTTTTAACTCAGCGTGCCAAGTATCTAATATTCTCCAAGTGTTCTTATCATCTTTGGTAGCTACATACTGCTGCCCTGAATCTGATAACATATTACCAATTACCATAAACTTCTCCTAATTCTTTTCTATCTTTATATTATACTATAATTTTCGTATTTACTAAGAAACCACACAAGCACTCCACCCACAGACTTTACAGGTGTGACACCCAGACTCAAAAATTATATTAGGGTTATCGCAACAATTATGGTCTGGCAGAGTAATATTTTGACTAAGCATGTTATTTTCTAACTCAAAGCCATCTAAGGTAGGTTGCTCTACTTTTTCTTTATTCCCTTTGACTAAGACTTCTTTTTCTCTACTACCTGCCCTGTAGACTGTAATACCCTTGCAACCTTCTTCCCATGCAAGCATATAAGCATTCTCTACATCGTCTTCTGTAGCAGAGTTAGCAAAGTTAATAGTTTTAGAAATCCCAGAGTCACAAGACTTTTGAAAAGCTGATTGCATTAAAACGTGGTCTTTCGGGGAAATTTCAGGAGCTGTTGCATAAACCTCTTTTACCCAATCTGGAAGGGCAGGCACAGACTCTAATGAACCCCCTTCTGCTAAATAATCCATGAGGTCTTCTGAATAAAAACCATGTTTTATAGCATCTGCTTCAAAATATTTGTTTATGTAATTTAAGGTTTTACCTTCTAATATGTTTTGTTTCTTCCAAGCTAATGCAAATGTAGGTTCAATACCACTAGATGTATCAGCTATCATTGATATAGTTCCTGTTGGAGCAACTGTTAGTCTACAGTGATTCCTGAATCTCTCGGTCTCTCGGTCGTAGTTACTTTTCTCCCAAGCAGGAAATACTCCTCTTTTATCGGCTAACTCTTTAGACTTTTCGTCAGCCCAAGTCCTAACAGATTTCATCAACTCTGCTCCTATTTCTCTAGCAAGCTCTGAATTATATGGAATCTTTAATTGTATAAGTAAATCAGCAAACCCCATTATACCTAAGCCAATTTTTCTAGTAGCCTTTGTCATTTGTTCTATTTCAGGAGTAGCATACTTATTAGCATCTATCACGTTGTCTAAAAAATGTACTGAAGTTTTTGTTACTTCTTCTAGCCGAGTCCAATCTAGCTCTTCTCTCCAACCAAAGGTACTAGCCTTTTCAGCCTTCTTATAAAATCTGGCTAGGTTTATGGAACCTAAATTACAAGACTCATTCCCTAACAGTGGTTGTTCCCCACATGGGTTAGTAGCAATCATCTCACCATACTGACTAATAACGTGGTTATCTTTATTGACTCTATCTAAAAATATCATGCCGGGTTCCCCATTTCTCCACGCCCCAGTAACTATTTTATTAAATACATCTCTTGCGTTTAGCTTTCCGGTTATCTCATTAGTTTTAGGGTTTACCAAATTGTAGTCCATGTTATTTTTAACAGCCTGCATAAAATCAGAATCGACTCCTACAGAAATATTGAAGTTATGTATTTCTCCTTCAATCTTTTTACAATCAATAAAGTCTAATATGTCTGGGTGGTATATAGACATCACTGCCATATTAGCCCCATCTCGCTTCCCGCCTTGTGTTATCATAGAAGAAACTCTTGATAGTGTCTTTAATACTTCAATAGGACCACAAGCAATCCCATGAGTTGATTGAATTTTATCTCCTCTGGGTCTTAGGTGTGATAAAGAGAACCCAGTCCCCCCACCAAACTTTTGAACCATTGCAGTATCTGTGGCTGCTTTCATAATATCTTCCATGCTATCTTCTAGAGGTAATACAAAACAAGCTGATAAAGTGCCTTGTTCAGTCCCCGCATTCATTAGTGTTGGAGAATTAGGAACAAATTCTAAGTTACTCATAATAGAATAAAAATCTTTCGCTGTCAGTTCAGCCTCAACGTCTAATTCCATATAATCTGTATCAATTTTAGCTACAGCATCAGCAACTCGTTTAAACATTTCTTCAGGAGTTTCAATAACTTCATTATCAGAATTTTTCAAAAGATACCTATGATTTAATATAATATTTGCTTGGTCAGTAATTTGGGCTTTGTTTTCAATTTGTGTTTTTAATTTATCTCTTAATATCATTTTTTTAAATTCTCCTGTTAGTTATTTATTTCTCTGTGCCCACAATATATACAAAGTCCTCGTTCTGGTACCCAAAAGTTTGGGTTGCAAACAGCCTCCTTACATTGCGGATTGGGAGCTGAATCAGCTATAACACTAGGGTTAACTGGCTCCATCTGTAATGGGTTAGAAGCAGGTGTATCGTTAGGGGTAGCCCCTTTCATCTCATCCTGTCCTTGCCTTCTGCTTTCGGGGGTTTCACCCGGACTCAAGGCATTCAACCAATCCGTAGCACTGCCTAAGTCCACAAATTTATATGCCGTGTCATGAACAGCCTGTAAAGCCATAGCAATTGAGAAAAAAGCATCTCCATGTCCCATTGGGGTATCAGGTGCTTTTAAATCATTGCTGACTGACAAAATCTGTTGCTTCTGTCGCTCATCCTTTATTAGTTTTAATATACCATCAAGAGCAAATTTTTCGAAGACATGTGCCATGGTATTCTTACTTTTTCTTGTGAAATGCATTGACCTCCATCGCACGTCTAATCCACGGTCTTCTAGCTCGCCTCGGGTGTTATCTACATATCCAGAATTTAAATCAAAGTTGTCTGCCACTTCATTTAAATATTCAATTTGGTCAGAGTAACTCCACCCCTCTAGAAAAGATTGATGTACTTGTTCGATTTTTTCTCCCCGTTTTCTAAAGATAACTAAATGCGAAGGGTGTCTTTTTTTCCCTACATCAAACCCACCAAACATTTGGTCTCCTGTTTCCCAGCCAGTAAACTTTTTAGTTGCTGGAGAAGACCTTAAAGTCTCATCTTCACATTTTACTATATCCTCTTCATGAAAATAAGACTCGGTAGCAAAATGAGGAATCAACATAAACTCAGAAGCAAATGATTTAGGTCTGGCTTTTTGTTGAGCCAATAAATAATCCTCACTCATTATTTCTGGGGCTAAAACTCTTCGTCCCGGTACAGGGTCTAATGCTGGTAGTACCCTAGCTTTAAATCTAGGGTCTTCTTGAAGCTTACCCAATATATCTCCCGGCATCATAGGTGTCCCCACCACAATTACAGGGGCTTCTTTTAGGGGTATAAATAAACTTTCTGTCATAAAGTGGTCTTCTACCTTAGTTATTTGTCCCATATTCAAAGGATTCTCTGGGTCTCTCAGAACGTCATCCGCAATCAAAGCACCATTCACGTGCATACCCCGTTTAAAAGAAAATAATCCTCCATGCATTATTTCCATAGGTTTATTGTTCTTGTAGAACCTTGCGGAAAAATCTGCTTTAGGGTTTCTGTTTACAAGCAGTTCAGGAATAATAGGATTCCTAGCAACTGTTTTATTTATTTCAGCAATGTGATACTTTGCCATGCCGTCACTATAAGATAAATAAAGTATAGACATATCTCTAGGGGCTTTTAATAATCTCCATACACTGAAAGCGTGCCCCAGTATAGTTGATTTAAAATGACCTCTAGGTAATACACCTACATAATTCATTCCAGTTTCTAAACATTCTTCGATGTCTTCAGCAAGCAGACTCACATGCCAAGCTTTAAAGTATTCAGGGTTATCATAAGAAAGAGACCAGATGTTCTCAATAAAATCTCTAAAAGAACCAACCTCATATTTCTTTTGGTCTATAAGGCCATCCGAAAGCATGTTAAATGCACCTTCAACACTAATAATATCTTTAGCCATATTATATATCCCTGTGTTTTTGTTCGATTGTTTTTAGCTTTACCCCAATCCTTTGTAAAGTTTCTTGGTCAGCTATCTCTTCAATCAAAACATTCATAATATCTTGAACAAACTCAAGATTTATCATCCCTTGAAGTACTTCCCTTTGACCTTTTATTCCAATATCTGCCGCCCTAGCTGCATCTAAAGCCCTGTCAAAATGAAGTTCTGTCATTTCTCTGGTTGCTTTATTAGCTATTTCCGTATAACCATCTAGCTGTTCAGATTGTAACCTAGAAAATCTCTGCCCTTCTGATTCAGCTAAATCTCTTTGGGTATCAGCTATAGCCACAGCTTTTTGTTCTCCCCATTTTTCTTTTTTAGCCCACATATAAATTGTGGGTGGAGCTACGGCATGTTCATCAGTAGAAATTTCTTTAGCAATTTGTTTAGCCGTCTTATCTCCTTGAAGAAATAATTCCATAGCTTTTAATTTAATTGTCTCTGGTATATGTTTAGGCATAATTAATCGTATATATTGTTACCATCAAGAGCCCCATAGCCATCATCAGACGCATGTTGTGAATCAATGTTACCACCTAATGCACTGCCATCAGAGTTTAGGAATTGTGAGAAGTCCCAGTATCCTGTCTTATCTGTGTGTGCTGTGTAACAACTTGGAACTTTTATTTTAGCCCCATGAGGAAGTTTTACTTCGTTATATTGCATCCCTATCTCCCCTCTGGTACATATTCCAGCCCATATATGTTCTTGTTCTACAATTGGGGTATAGTTTGTTCTTTTTAGTAAGCTCCCAGTGGTTCTCTGTAGGTTTTTTACTTCTTTGTTACTAGCACACTTGGCAAACTTACACCAAACAACTGTGCCATATTCCTTCTTTACGTCTTCTATAGTTGGGAATTTCTTAGGAAACTTATCCTTATACTCCCTTTTAGGTTCGCCCTTCTTGCTAGGAAAGAACATTTGAAAATTTCTTACTACCTTTTGTAATCCACCTGCTAAACTCATACTAGAACCTCCTTTTGTTCCATAATGCAATGCATGCAGCATCTGCATAATCTTGTTCGGGGAATCTATCACCCCACTTTTCTATAGCAAATGCTTTTATATCATCTTTTTTAGCATTGCCCTTACCGACAATAATTTTTTTCCATCGTCTATTGTCTATAATTGTAGTAGAAATATCTTCTTTTAATAGAAATGCCCATACTGCTCCAACCACATTTGCTATAGCAATTGTTGCTTTAGGGTTCTGTATAAATATAGCCGCCTCAATAGCAGCAAAATCTACTTTATTTATTGTACTTAATTCTTCTGAAAACTCTTTAGTCATATTGGGGAATCTTAAGTCAAAAGATTTTTCTTTACTATTCCATTTATATAAAGACACTAGTTTTTCTTCGTCGTCTATTAGTGCTCCATGTATAGCTAGACTTGAACAGTCCAATCCTAAGTATCTAATCTTGAGCCCCCTTAGTCCTTAGAGTAACCACTCTACTTACCGTCCCATAAGCCTTGCGATACGTTTCCAACAGACCCTTAACGATACGTAATTCAGCCTCTTGCTCAATAACATCTCTTTTAACCTGTTTTAGTTGTTTGTTTTCTGTCATAATCTCGCCCCGAATCTCATCTTTTGTAGGCTTTTTCTTTTTTTCGGCTTCATATTTTTGACCCAGTTTATACAAAGAAGCAGAATAGCCTTCATTAAATGAGGCTTCTAGAGCTCCTAAAGTAGCTTCAATTGTTGCTACCTTTGTTTCTAGAAAGGCTTCATAGCCACCATACATAGTTAGAAACCCCTCAAGTTCTTTATCAGAATATTTATCTAACTCTGAAAAATTTAGGTTTTCTCTTTCTGCTAGGTCAGGACTAAATATAGGTATACCTAATGATTCCGCTTTTTTTCTAGCTCTTCCTAAAGCTTTCATTGGAGTCCATTTGGTTTCTCTTTCTTGCATTGGACTAACCCTCTACCTTTCGACAGGCACACCATGTAGCCCCATCACAATTTTCTGGTCTAGCTAACATTTCTTGAATTGTAAAGCATCTATTTAAAATATCATCCCATGCCTTAATATCACGCTCAACCAAAAAACTTTTTATTTTCTGGTCATTTTTATTTTCATATAAAACAGTTCCAATGTCATAATTTCCCATGTTTAAATATATTTGAAGTTGGACTGAGTGCTCTGGCTTTGGACTTCTAAGCTTACTAAAACCATTAGTATTTATTGATTTTAACTCTACAGGCATATGATTGTAAGTAGCATGATTAATTATAAAATCAATCCTTCCTGAAATAGGTGGAATATCTTGTTTTACTGATAATTCTCTATCTATTAAAATATTTAATTTAGAGAACCATTTGTCTACACGGTCTTCTAAAGAGTTACCATTTTGAAAAATTCGTTCCAATTTTGCTGGTAAGGTTTGGTCTATCATTAGCCCGTTATAACAGAGCCACAAATATCTGTCACAAGGGTTACCTAAAGCTGATGGGTAGAACACTCCTGCTTTAGGGGCTTGCATAACACCATCTAAAGAAGCGTCTATCATCTCTTCTAACCATAGGTCAGCAGGAGCATTAACAGCAGTTTTCCTAGCCTTTGCCGATTTTTTTACTGGCTTAATTTGGTTAATTCCTGCCATAATATGTCCTTAATTTTTTCTAATGTTTTTTCTTTTATATGTATAATATACTCTATATCTTCCATAGACTCTAAAACCTTATCTCTTTTTCTATCTCTCTTGCCTAAATGCCCATATACCCCATCTGCCTCAACTACTAATTTTAATTCTGGTATATAAAAATCTACTATGTACGGGTGATAATAAGCCTGTTCTTCATAACGTAACCCAAACTCATCTAAGCACCTAGCAATTAAATTTTCTTGGTCCGTATAATCTCTAGGGGGTAAGTTCACTTTTCATCTCTTCAAATAGTACTGGGTTGTCTAAAAATTCCTTTTTAATACCATTCAGACCTTGAGCATTTATATCCTTGTACTTATACCAAGCACCCTTCTTTATTATCACATTTTGTTCAAGACCGTCTCTAATATAGGTTTCAACTAAATCAATGCCGCCCTCAACTCTAAAAGGAACAATTGCAGAGTCCCAATTTTCCCCTCCTGTTTTTGTTTTCCTTAGTCTGACATTCATGTCAAACCCAACCTTTTTCTCTCCTTCGGTTATCCAGCCTTTTCTTTGAACTTGTAGGATAGAGTGAGAGAAGAACACTTGCCCCTGTCCTGCAGGCATATTATCTAGTGCTACAGGTCCCATACTAGCACGTACTTGGTTTATAGCCACAAAAGCAGAACCATTTTGTAGGTGGGGGAACAGCTTTGGAAAGGAGCTATTTACAAATCTTGCTTGCCAAGCCATTGGATTATAACCAAAGTCTTCTACGGATACATTAGAAGGAACTAATCCTGCAATGCTATCAAGAACAATTACTTCAAATCCTGCAATCATAGCTTCTCTTATGTGTTCCATAGCCTCTTCCCCTGTGGTAGGTTGAGAGACTAGTATCTTTTGGTCATCAATCCCACAAGTAGCCATCCAATCTTTATCATAAGATAATTCAGTGTCTACCCAGACAGCTTTACCGCCCAGCTTTTGGGCATTTACAACTATTTGTGAAGCTAAATAAGATTTACCTACATTAGTTGGTCCATAAATAAGAGTCATTTTTTTAAACGGTATACCACCACCAGTAAGTCTATCTAATGCTGGAACATTAAAGGGTATTCTGTTTGTAGTGAAGCTGTCACTATCTCCCTTTTGAAAGCTTAAGTTTTTGTTTTTTAATAATTTCTCAATTGCATCTTCTGCATTTTTATCCATTTTTATATCTCCTGCGAACCGCCTCTGCCCAAGCCAAATAAGTAGCACAGGTCTGTATTAGTTCGATAAATAATTTTGTTTCGTTTTGTCCGTATACTTCTCGAGCAATGTCGCCATTTCTTTCAACAGTAATAATATTCCACCAAGAATCATCGTGGTCTTGAAGACCCCATATTTTATCTTGTCGTTCTCTTTCTGCTAATATAGCTTCTAAAACTACCATTCGAGTAGGTTCAGAAGAATTAAGAGGACCCATCTAACATATCCTCTATTTGAGCGTCTACTTTTCCTTTTATAAATTCCCACATAACATCAGCTACTTTTTTTGATTCTTCTAGCTGAGGCTCTATAGGTAATTCCGTATCTATTTGGTCAACAGATAAGTCTACTCTTCCATATTGATTTTGTTCTAGAGGACCTACTCTAAATGTAAATCCTAAATGTGCACTAACTTTTGGCATTTGCTTTCTCCTTTATTCCTTTGTATGTTTTCACAAAGGGTAATGTTTCAATTTCTTTTTTTGGTATTGGGTGAATCCAACTTAAATAGGTTGGATTTTTAGCAGGCTTGTCAAAAGGACATTTTTCAAAGTCTTTTGTAAGATGCTTGTTTTCTAAAAACCATGGGCGTATTTCATTCATAGGAGCTTTATACAAAGTGTCTGTCGTATTGCAATAATGTAATAGCCACTCTGCTTCGGTTGAGAGAAACCATCCTGTCTTCTTTGCTGCTTCTTGACTTATAATTTCAAAAGCTAAATTGTTTGTCCTACCTGCTGCCAAATCATTTTTTATTTCTGCTGTAGTCATTCTTCCATCATCGTAAGTAAGCTTCACGTCAAAGCCCATGTTTTGATATTTTTTAATATTTGATACATCCTCTACATTTTTTATATTCTTTAGCCCTGATAGCCAATCAATTATTAGTTTTTCTCCTTCGTCACCAACTGGAGCTTTTTCCCCCCAAGTATGTACTTTCATTTTTTTGTTTCCTTGTCGTTAAAATGTAAAAGGAGCATTGCGTAATGAATAATCTTTAGAATGTCTTTACGAGGTGTTCCTTTTTTATCATATCGGGAAGCGTACTTTAGAATGTTCCCTCTACAGAAAGCTCTAGCATCTCCACAAGCCGCTATAAAGTCTAATGTCTGAACTTCACCCTCACTGTAGTGCTGGTCATATGTATTGTCTACATAGTCAGATATTTCTTTTAGTATCGTTTTTTCGTTGTATTTGCCCATTAGTTTTACCTACTTTTATTCTAGCAGTTTTTCAGTTCCAGTCAATACAACGCATACACAAGCCTCTTGCCACAAGAACTTTAGGTCTTACAGAACTCTTCTTTATATACGATTCCCCCCGAGACTTTGCCAGTACTCTAACACTTTTAATATGGAAATATCTTAAGCATTCTTTTTTAATACCCCAATTCTTGCATTGTATTTCTGCCTTAACACTAGGTTCTAAATGACTTAAGTTGTTACTTCCAAAACAATCTTCACATAATCTAGACTTGATAAGATATTGTTGATTATAAAGTAAATCATTTGGGTGCTTAAGCCCTTCCCTCATTATCTTAGTTCGTTTGCCTTTTCTAGCACACTCAATACATTCTGCGAGTGATTCAAACACTTGTCTTCTAATTCTAGAATTTCGTTTCTCCATTTTATCAAAAATTTTTCTAGCTCCAGTCAATGTAGTCTTCCAGCTCTACTGGTTTGTAGTCTTTCTTGGTAGCCCACGAAGGAGAACAGACCTCCATATCTACCTTCAAAGGTACCCCTAATGTATTTTCTTCAAGTAAACCTTGTATTTTATATGGGATGGTATTAAACTCACTGTCGTGTATTTCACATATTATCTCATCATGTACTTGTAGTAAAAGACTACTCTTTTTATCTAATAAATAATCGTCTATAACTAACATCCTTTCACTAAGAATGTCTGCACTGGTTCCTTGTACGAGATAGTTTACCCCCTTATAAGCAAACTGTGGGTTTATTTTGTACTGTCTTCCATACCTATTTTTCACCATACCCCGTAATTCTACTTTTTTTACCACTTTATCAAAAAAATCTTTTGAACCTTCCATCCCTTCAAAGTATTGTTTTTTAAACTTACCTGCTTCCCTCGGAGTAGTTCCTAGTTGTTGTGCCAGCTTTTTATTACCAATACCATAAATAGTTCCAAAGGTTATAGCTTTAGCGTATTGTCTATACTCTTTAAATCTGGGGGAAGATTCGTCTACACCAAAGGCTAACTTAGCTGCCTCACTATGAAAATCTACATCATCCTTATTCAAAATAGCATCTATAGTTTCATTCCTAAAATAAGACATAAATACTCTAACTTCCATTTGTTGATAATCAAACCCAATTAAGCTGTAGTTAGGGCGAGGTACGAATAGTCGGCGTATAGCTAATTGCTTGGTATCTGAGTCATCATATTTGTCATCACCTATAAAAGACCATGTAGATAATACATCGTCAGTTAATTCAGTGTCCATTGTTATTCCCTTTTGGGCTACCATAGCAGATATACCATTACGGATTTCTATTTTATCTTGGTCGGTTAAATCTCTCTCATGTAATTTAAAGTGATTTCTTGGGATATTTTGTAGGTTAGGTTCCCGACTAGAAAGTCTTCCTGTGGCAGTTCCCCAATTGCAAAAATTGGTGTGCATAACATCGGTTTCTAAATAAGGGTCAAGATAAGTAGAGCCAAGTTTTTCTAATGTCCTGTATTGCCTTATTAAACCTGCCATTCTGTGGTTTATATTTATTAAAGCTGCTTCATTCCAAGACTCGTTGCCTTTACCGGTCTTTACTGGAGAGGTAATACCCATCCCATTGAAGACTTCTCCTATTTGTTTAGGGCTTGAAATGTTAAATTCTTCCTCAGTCTTACCGCATAAGGTGAGTATTTCCTGCCTTACTTCTGCTAAACGGTCTAATAAAACAGATTTTGTAGCAATAGCATAGTTTTTATCGACTGAAATACCCAGCATTTCCATCTTAAATAAAACCTTACTGAGCTTTTTTTCCAGCTCGAAAACCTTATTCTGACCAGTTTTTTCAATCTTTTTTAAGTAATCGTTATAAATTCTAGCTGTTAATGTAACATCTTTCTTACAATACTCTCCTAAGAAATCAGGTGGAGCCATGGAAAAGTCCTTGTTCCACTTATTAGACCGAAGAAACTTCTTTGTATCAATGTCATACTGAACAGCCGCCTCACCATAAGCACGCTTACCTGTAGGCGTTAGACCTAACTCTTTAACGTCTGAATGTTCGATGAGTCGAACCATAACAATTACATCAATAAGTTCTTTATCTGTGATATCTAAACCATCTTTTTCTAAAAAATGTAAATCAAACTTTAAGTTATAACCTACATAAGATTTAACTAATTGGTTTAAAATAGATATAAGCTTTTGGAGTGCTTCCATTTGTAGGTTTTCTCCAAGATGATGTCTGAATGGGTAGTATTGCACAAGTCCATCCGGGTTGGGAGAACCAACTCCAACACCGCAGATTTGGTTAGACCCGTAAGCATCTAACCCATTCGTTTCGACATCAACTACAAGGGTCGGTGCTACCTCTAATACCGACTGTAGTTGCTTGAGACTTTCCTCAAAGGTGCGATTAGTTACAACCGACACAGTGCCTCAATTAAAATAATTCGTCATCATCGTCAGCTGTTGATGTAGCTATATCAATGATGTCAGTATTACCGTATCGTTCTAAATAATAGTCTTTTATAAGAGGTAGTTCTTCAGGGTCCTTTGCTTTATCAGCTGGAATCTCGTCTATTTTAGGAGTTGCGGTAATTGCATACGATGTATCGTAGGCACCTTGTCCGGTTCTTTTTATTCTCAAAACGCCTTTGTTCAATGCACCCCAATCACTATAAACGTCTACTAATTGATTCCAGACATAGTCACTTCGACCAAATCCTAAAGAAACAATTCTAAAATCGTTTATATCTTCTCTGTATACCTTTTTTCCTGCAGGTCCTTCTATTTCTATCCAGTCCTCGTTTCGCTTTTCAGTGTGGATAATATTATGTACATATGCCCAAAAAGCAAACTTGTGAGAAGCTCTTGTATCTTCAGGTACGCCACTTGTATCTACCTTGTCATCCTTTATCAAGTTTGTCCAACGATTACCTACTCTAAATGTATACAAATATATCTCGTCTAAAAATTTGTCGTTTTCTTCTCCCGTTGCTACAGAAGTCAGAAATAGTTGGTCACCATCTTTTAACCATACCTCTCTCCCCGGAGCTCTTTCGGGCAACGGTCTTCTAGCGTCCTCTCTTCCTTTTGCAATTCGTGCTATTCCACTCATATAAATCTCCTATTTTAAAATATTGTTTTATTTCTCATTACCTTGTGCAAGGTATTTATGTCACTAATTTCTTGTACATCTTTAAATTTTTTGGGTAACTTTAAATATGATATAAAAAATCTACCCTCCATGTCAAGTGTAGCTTTATCTATTCCCTTTTTACCAGCATCGTCATTATCTAATGCTAAAACCACTTCCTGTGGATGCAGTGAACTAATTAGGTCTACTTGTTTTTGTGAGACGCTAGCCCCTAATATAGCAACACTAGAATAACCGAATTGACTAAGCCACATACAATCTAAAGCCCCTTCGACAACATATAATACTTTTGTCTCATATAATTGATTTATACCAAATAAACTTTGTGATTTAGCAAAACCCTTAGAAAATAAATATTTTGGTATGGCTTGTTTTCTACGTGCTATCCAACCCTGTATTTCCAATGTTTGGTCTTCTACCGGAATCATAAAGTCTAAAAATTCATTAACTTTACATCCCCACTTCATAGTTGTTTCTTGTGTAAACCCTCGATTGTATATCCAATGATTTGTTGGAACATCTTCTAGTATCTCGGGCTTTTCATAAGATGATGTAGGTTCTGTAACTTCCTCTAGGTCGTCAAGCATAGAAAAATCTAGTTCCCACGCCTTCGATTCAAACTCGCTATTTATTTCATCCCAAGATTTACCTGATAGCTTCCAAATAAAATACTTAAGATTACCTTGACCACACCCTGCAAAACAAATCCACACCCCCTTCTCTAAATTAATAGAACAGGACTCTCTTCTATCTTCGTGAAAGGGGCAATGAATTATAAATTGTTCTTCATTTGGTACCGATATACCATATTTAATTAGTACAGAGTACCAATCTATCATTATCTATCCTTCTTATTTTTTCTTAGAAATAGAACTACCTCATTACGATATCCATTTTCATCAGAAGCAATACCTTTACGTATGTCTCCTACTGTGATATCCATAATAGGTCTTCCATATCCCTTACTTCTTGCAGATTTTACAACAATATTGCTATCGTCTTCAGTATTACTGCTTGAAAGCCAGTCTAAGATTCCCATAATAACCTCCTGTTTTTAAAAGTCTTCCCATTCATAATCAGGGAGCTCTTCTATATTTCCATTATTTACAGCCCATTGCATCACCGTTAGGTCTTTAGACAACTCACCATCACGGTATTTTTGAAACTGTACTAATCTCTTATCATCCTCATGTTCCAAAGCACACATAGCTACTGCTACATCTGCAGCTCTTATCAAAGCATCACCAAATGCTACTTGGTCAGCTCTAGGTGGTGTAAACATATTAGCTGCATCCCTTGTTGCCTGTGTAGAAACCATAATTGGGGTATTTGTAGAAGTTGCTAAATTCTTTAGCCCATAAAACAACGAATGGGATTGCTCCCAAGCTGCTTTTTTTGCATCAGAAGTAGCTACTAAATACACCCCATCAATTACTACAAACTCTGGGTTGTGCTTTCTTACCAAACCAGCGATAGCCTCAATAGATATACCCATCTGTCCTGAAATATGGTCACAAATTAATAAAGATTGAGAGTCAGATTCTTCTAAAAACTTAACATACTCGTCTTCATTTATTGGTTCACCATGTCTCAATGCCCTGTGGGACAAGTTATATCCTTTCATCTTAGCTAAAACTACATCAAGTCTCATGTTTATAGCCGTATTAGGCATCTCAGTAGACACCAATAAGGTTCTTACTCCATTATTGACCGCTGTAGCTGCTGCATGTACACACATCCAAGTTTTACCAATGGTAGGTCTAGCAAACATGGCAATTAATTCACCGGGCATCCACCCGACACCTGAAGAATTAATAGTCTTAAAGCTAGTGGGTACACCCATTAAACCATCACCCATTTTTCTTTTAGCAGTTCTTTCTTTCCACTCGTCTAAACGAGTTAAATTACCACTATCATATGCTTGAACGTCTTCATCAAAAACTATTTCAATATCTGTTAACCCCACCATAATATTTGATAGTGCTTTTTTAGGGTTTTCTTTTACCAACTCTCTTTGTTTCTGAACTGTAGATACTACAGCACGCTGCAAGACTTGGTCTTTAAAAAGCTCTACTGCGTATTCAAAATTAACAGATTGTGCAGTTTTGTCTAGAGTAGGAAAGTTTTCAACCAATACTTCGGGAGAAGCAAACTCTCCATATTTATCGAAGTGGTTTAATATAAATTTATAAGCATCCCCATGCCTAGCAAAGTCTTTTTCAGAATGCTTAAAAGAACGTAAATTAATTTTTGTGTCTAAGCCAAAGATTAGGGCTGATTCAATATATTCAAAGTTAGGCATTTATGCTCCTTTTTTCGTGTACAAGACTCTATTTTTATCAGAATATATTAAATAGTTTACTTGAGGTGTGTTGTAACTGTCAACTGATGACTTTGCATCCTCAAACGTGTCGTACTCTCCCTCAGTCCAAACGTCTCCCCCAACTTCTTCTGCTATAACTCTAAACAAACTTTTTACTATTTTATTCTTGGGTTTCTGTATTAATCTTCCCCGTCGTCTTACTCGTCTTGGCATAAGCCCACTCCCTTAATTCTTTTATAACTTCTTTTAATCTTTTTCTTTTTGATGCTGTTGGTAACCATGCAGAATCTAAAAACATATATTCACGCCACAATTTCCTCATTTTAGGATTACCATATCTTTTTATGGACCAGTATATTTCAGGATTATCAGGAATCATATAATAACGTATACCTGCTGTAAAATACGGTACAGATACCTTTCGGTCATTCCTGTTTATACAATTTAATATTGCACAGGCAACGTGGGCTGAACCATGTTCTTCTATACTATTTTTTAGTTTATGCATCTCATTCCCAATAAAACCAACACCATTGTAATCAACCCCATATTTTTCTTTGTATAAGGCTCCAAACAATTTGTATAAATCTTTAGCATTTAATTTATCAAGGGCTATCTGTTTCATCGGACTCGGTTTTAAATTTGTCTCTTAAAGATTGTCTAACTTTATAAGCAGACTCTCCTAAATCTTCAGTAATTTCTTCCATAGTCAAACCCTCTAATTTTAGCTGTAAAAATAATTTTTCTTTATTTTCTAGCCCCTGTGCCTCTACCCATAAATTAGCTTCAATTTCATCGGAATAAGTACCGGGGTCAATCAAAGCCTTAGATATTTCAAAAGGCATTATATTAGAATCTGAATATGTTAAATCCATACTTCTTTGGAGTGGTTGACGTTGTGCCTTACTAATTAGCGTTCTAATAGTATTTACTAAAGATGTGTGTAAGTAAGTGTGGAAAACAACTCCTCTAGAGTCATCATAGGCTTTTGCAGCTTTTACAAGAGCAATTCTAAGTTCTTGGGCTAAGTCCTCATTATCTAAGCCAATAATAAAAGAATTAGATACCATTTTTTGTATCTTAGGCTCCCACTGTAATATTAATTTATCGTTTATTTCCAATGTCTTTTGTTCGTTTTTAAATCCAATTGGATTAATTATTACAGTACTTTTATACTAACACATTTTATACTCAATATGCAACTCGTTTGCCTCTGTAATAACACCCATTAGAACAATATATATTATTATACCCACTATTATACTTTTGTACTATCTGACTTCGTTTTCTGTAGAAAGGTACACGACAGTAGGAACAGTTTACTTTTATGTTGTAATATTGGAAGTGACAAGAACCATCATGTACTAGTTTTGTACTGATTTCTCCACATATTTTGCAGTGCCTAACATTCTTCATCTTCTTTGCCCGAATAGTAGGAACATTATTTTGTTTCAGTACTTTGTATATATACTGACGGGACACACCAAAAGCATCACCGATTTGCTGAAGTGTATCATGTGGGTTATTATATCTGTGTTGTATGATTTTAGAAGTCTGAGAGACTTGCGTTCTCTTGCTCATAGCCTTTTACTGCTGAAATGATATCATTTTTCCATCGAGTTGATAATTCATTCGTGGTTAGGTCACTTGATTGAGCCCCTACGCCTAAAATATTCCCCACAGCTGCTTGCATTCTAGTCCATTGTGCATCTGTGAATGATACTGTTATGTCTGGCATTATTTATTCTCCTTTAGTTTTTCTATCTCTTCTTTTAGTTTTTTTATTTCCATTAGTAGTATTACTGATAATTTGTCGTAAGAAACACTTTCTGGTGTATTATCGTTATTATAATTTACTATTTCTGGTAGTATTTCTGCTACTTCTTCTGCTATCAATCCAATATCTTTCTTACCTTCTGTAGCCGATTTTTCATTCCATTCAAAGTCTACAGGTCTTAAGTCATATAATTTATTTGAGTCTAAAGCTATATCAACTATGTTTGTTTTATATCTTCTAGATGATGATTTTTTATGTACTACGTTTGAACCATCGACAACTAAGTCGGTACCTGAAGTAGTTCCTAAGGTATCCAACACTAACCCACTATTATAGAATCTACCTCTTAAAGCTCCTCCTGTAGCAAAAGCTACTTCGTTTGCAGAGCTTTGATACATACCTGTATCTGTATCACCATTGAATGTATAGGCAGGGGAACCTGCTCCGGGGCTTGTACTAGCATACACTAACCCAGAATACAAAGCCCAAAACTCCCCACTACTAGAACCTAAAACAACTCCATCATTACCAATATCGGCTGTATAACTAGGAAGAATGAACATAGTTTTATTTGCTTCATTAGGACCAATGTAGATATTATGAGAAAAATCAGTATCATACCCAGTACCACTTGCAGCTTCTTGTGTAGTAGCTAGCCAGTAAGTTGACGGAACTCCCCCAGACCCCCCGTCATAAACTGTTTGGTAATAAGTTCCTAATCCTTTAAGGGATATTGCAGCACCATTTGAATGAGTAGCAGCACTTGTGCCTTCATAGTCACGCTCAACAGTCAACGTGTTAGATGATATGCTTTTCACAAGCATTTTTTCACTATCTATTATAAGTACGTTACCTAATGCAAATTTTGTTCCATCAGAAACATCGACACCATCTTCACTAGCATCTAAATCTTCTGCTAAAGTTGCTCCAGAAGCCCTATTCTTAGATGAAGAGCCCATAGAAAACACAGAATCGGGGGTTAAGTCATTAGTATCTTCTAGAACAGACAACCCGCCAGCATATATTACTACTTTATCTTCATTAGCCCCACTAGCTAATCTTCCTGTAGTTGGGTTTATTTTTATTTGTTGTTCCCCAGCCGCATTAAATGCTGTTATACCAGTACTATTCATAATGAAGCCATTTTGGTCTGTACCACTACCATCATTAACCGTTGCACTTGTTTTTATATTGTTTGCTAAAACTAAGTTTGCTTCTAGTTTAGCTGCTGTAATTGCATTAGCTTGTATATTATCTGCTTTTATAGCTCCAGCTGCCAATACACCGGCTGAAACTGTAGCTTCATTACCTGTAAAAGGGAATATAGAAGGAGAATCTGAACCATCATCTGAGTTAGCAACCACTACTGTAGCTAATAGCATTCGGTCATCTTGGTATACATCTGAATAAGTATTACTTATTTTTAGCGTTTTATTTGAATCATTTACTGCATATATCTTTACAGGGTTACCAGCACCATCATTTAGTGCTTGGGTTTGAGCCGACGTACTATTTTGTGCCCGATTTAATTCTGCAGTATCTCCATCTGTAATACTGTCAACAGTTAGATTTTCTTCTGAAATTTGTAACATTTGACCTACAAACATATTTGATGTAGAAGTTACCTCAAAAGTTTTTTCTGTTGTGGAGTCATTGGCTACCCTCATTGTAGTAATTTCAGGTTTACCTACTTCTTTATATATATAGTTAACCCCTGCTGCCAAAGTAACCTTACCACCCGCAACAGATGAACTGTTACCTAAGCTAGCTGTACCAGTAGCACTATGAACAACTGTTTCAGTAGTATTGTCTGCAAATGAAATTGTAGCATCACTACCTACAGAACCTTTTCGCCCAAATTTTATTTTGTTATACTCACCTGAAGTACCTGTAGCCTCAAAACTTAAGTTAGATGTAGCTTGTTGATTACCTTTTTTTAATAAAGATGCTTCTAAGGATTGCCCTTGTAATATTTCGCCAGCTTTTAACTTAGTTGCATTAGCCCCTTGAACGCTTTTTGATAAAACCCACCGAGCAAATGGAATATCATATTCAACAGTAGCGATTCTTATATATTTTGTACTTTGTTTTGCGGCAGTTTCATAATCGCTGAGTGTTTTTAAGGCGTAGGTTGAAGCACCCCTTAAATAATATAAAATATAAGGACCTGCTTGTGTAGTTATTGAACCAGTATTCCCGGCAGCTATTGAGTATTTTCTACTACCTACATATAAAGTTCCTGCTGTCCATGCTACTGTATGCTCATTGGCTGCTGAAAAGGTATTATCTATAGTTATTGTCAGGGCTTGTGATGGCTCTGGTTGGTCTGGAGCTTCAGGACTTCCCCAATCATCAAATAACACCTCCGCATCAGAAGCAAAAGCAGGTTTGCCAGCATCTGCCCCCACTTTTTGATTTGAGTCAACACCTACTGTATCAAATCTAGAAACCATAACCCCATTTTCATCTTTATGGTCAAGTTTAGTTACGAGCATATTTGTATTTAAATTAGATAAGTCATTTCTTACACTAATATAATCTCCGGCTCTAACTGGTACATAATATCTTACTGTATCACTAGCCGAAACTGTCCCGTATGACCACGTTATTCTTACGGCAGACGAAGTTGTACTAGTTACATAACCATAAACATTCGTAGCTGCATTATTAGCATCTAGTTTTACAACCAACATACCTGCCGTTACACCATAGTTTTGTGGGTTTTCACTACCAGACAAATCAAGAGTTTGGTCTGAACCACTATGAGTTGTAACAGAAGCTGGACTATCATCAAAATAAAAAAATGGTCTTTCGTGTGTTTGAAATTTAGCTCTTACTAAAGGTTCTGTTCTTTTCTCTAGTAAGGAATATATAGCCTTTCTTTGTTCATTAGGAACTTTTATTGTTCCTAAGCCTGTCTGCAAATTTCTTCTTATTCCGTACGCTGTTCTAGGTCTAGACCTTATTTGAAACTCTGCACTAGAAGAAGTTTGCCCCTTGAACTCTGTTCCTTCAGTCCAATAACTTGCGTTTTCACTAATTCTTTCGTCTACATCTGAAATTAATACATATGATGTAGCACTTGATGATACCGTAGCTGTTCCACCTTGTAGTCCTGTCCATTGTAATCTACAGACCTCTAAAGCAAAAATTTCTGCATTGTTAGAATGCGAAGCTACAGAAGGCGTAAGTCCCGTAGTAGGGTGAGGCTGCTCTCTTGTAACAGTAAGGGTGTCAGTAACTGTATTTATAGCTGTTACCTTCATTACTTCAGTACCTATTTCAATATGCTGCCCTATATAAAATCCTGCAACACCGGGATTATCTACAACAATTGCTGTATCTGTAGTATTTATGCCATCAGCATCATTTAGTAAACCTATTTTAGCTTTTAAATATTCTGCACTTTCTGTACCCGGAGTACCATTGCTGATATCTTTCTCGGGATTACTTACTAATAAATCTACAAAATCATCAAAATTTGAAGCGGATTTTATTGAAATTAATTCAAATGTACCTTTGTCTGAAACAATTATAGGTTCTGAAAGTTTATTTTCATTTGTAGATTTAGGTATCTCTTCTTCTAAATAAGAAACTGTTGCATCTGTATAGATTTCATTTTTAGGTCTTTTTATATCATAAGATGTCATAGGTACACGCATAGTTGTTTTCGTGAAATCTCCTCCAGACGTAGTATCTGGGGATGGGTAGTGGACACTTAATCCATATGTTGCTGGAGTATTGTGTGGACGTTCGCCACGCTTAAAATAATTAAAAAAAGCTGATGGTTTATGGTCAGCTAAAGATGCGTTAGTACCATTTGTTGCTCCTCCCCAGTTAGGGTCTAAATAGTAATCATAACCATGTGTTATCTCTGTGCTATCTGAAATAGTATGGGGTTCTGTTTTAGCTAAACTTTTTATTCTACTTAAAATTGATGTAAGCCCATTCATTTTAAAAGGTTTATTTCCACTGTTACTATCTACAATATATTTAGCTACAGATTCTGTAAACCTATCCGTATCCCCTGAGTTAGCATCTCCCGGAGTTGTTATGTTTTGGCTATATTCAGCTACAAGAGATTTTATTAATCCACTTCTGCTTGATATATAACCTTCTCCAGCGGTAGTTTGCCATATTTTGTTTCCTACATCTAAATTATCTGCTCCTGTCCCATGAGGAACTACTGCGTCATGCAAATTAGCATCATTATCCATTAGATAATCGTTACCATCTATGCCTGAGTTTTCTGAAAGTTCTTGTAAAAAGTCATAACCAGTTATTGATATAACTTGTCCTACACCAATTTTAAAACTATCGTCTACAGAATAAGCAACTCCGTAAAAATATACATAGTGTGTGTCCCCATCTCTAAGTTTTATGTGGGTAAAGTCTAGTAACTTACCTGTATGAGGTCCTTTTGCAGTGCCCCCACTATTAGAAAAAGGATGACTTGAAGCGTTGTTTATAATTGCTTTTAACATTAGTGGATTATGTAATGAGTCAATAAGTTCCCACCTTCTAACGTCACTTACTGCTACATAAATATCTGCTCCACTATCAGCTGTTTCAGGAGATGACCCTCTAACAACTACAATAGTTGTACCATCTGTTATAGATACTACCTCTAGTTCTTCAGTATTTGTACCAAATTTAATTATCTGACCAGTATAAAACTCTGCACTTGATGAAACTGTAATAGCTGTTTCGCTATCATCTAAAGCTTCGTTTAAAGTAGCTGTTAGTTTTGTGTTTGCCCCATCTCTAAAACTAACTAAATCTTTCCATTTAGTCCCGTTCCAATAAGAAAAAATAGGTCTTTTTATGACTCTAGTAGGATTCGCTGTAGATATTGCCATTTAGAAACTTACTCCCTCTCTAAACTTAGCTACAAAAGAAATACTAAATGCCCATCTATCTTCTAATCCCGGAGTTTGTGAAAATTGAAATTGTTGTACTGCCCCTCTATAAACACCACCACCTGTAGCTAAAGCACCACTTGTGTTCTCTGGGGTTGTAGCATCTCCTATCTCTAATTGCAAATCGGTTGAATCACTTGTAACCCATGTAATAAGTTTGTTCTCTAAATAGTTTTTATATGGCACGTAATAAGTTTGTGTGCTACCTGATATAGTATGAGAAACTTTCTGCATCCCTTTGAATGTAGTTGAATCTGTGTTGGTAGTATCCAGTCCTATATTATCTACAAGACCTGAAATAGTAATTGCTGGTCTAGTAGTTCCCAAATCAAATATTTCTGGGTTACTTCTAGGTAATGCAATATGTATTGGGGTTCTTGAAAAAGATAATGCTAGTTGGTCTGCTTTCAGTGCAAGCCTAACGCTAGCTGAAGCGTGTGTATTATCTCTCAAGAAAACCGATAACTCGTCTGCCATTTAAATTCCTCCGAAGGTATATATTATATTATACCCATACTAGAAAGATTTACGTTGAAAGTTTAGTATCTACCTACACCTAACATCATTTCTTGAAAGTATAGGTCATCTTCATATTGAGCAGCTTCGTCATGATAACGAGCTACGTAGTTGTCTTTTGCTTGGTTTGTTAAGTCGATTGCATTGTTTGCAGCATTCATATTTCTAAATTCGGCTGGTGACCTTACAGTCGCAAAAGGAGGAAGGTTTTCTGTAGATGAAAAAACTGAATTATTTGCATATTCATTACCTGACATCTGGGCGGCATAATTAAATCCCTGCATCCCCGGTATCATAGTTTCTGCCATAGCGGAACTTTGACCTAAAGCATTAAAAAGGTTCCCAACTGCACGAATCCCTCCACTAAAAATTTGGTCATCCGAAGCTTGTATTCTTTCTCGCTCTACTCGTTTCTCGTCCTCACTTTGAAGTTTAGGTATTGATATCCCCCCTATGCCCTTTCCCCCCATTTGAAACGGGTTCATTAGGTCTACTACATTCCCGGGAATATTTATCAAACCTTCGACCATTCGTTCTGTTTGGAATAAAGCATCATCCAAGTAGTTAACAATTTTGTTTGCTGGGGTACTTAGTGAACGCCCCGGAGGTCCACCGGGATATCCTTCGGGAGCTCCAAACTCTGCAAATTCATCAATCTGACCAGCCCCAAAACCTAAGCTTTCATGAGGAGCTCTTCTAGGAACTAAAATAGGCCCAATATCAGGTAAGCCGGGAAGCTCCTTTTTATCATATAAAAAATTAGGAGTTTGATTTTCAAGTTCTTCCTCTATTCGTTTTTGTCTTTGGGCAGCCATTTTCTCTGCTTCTGTCATTCCTTTAAACCAGCCCATTTCTTTTCCTACCCATTCGGCTACGGTTCGCATCATTTTACCAATCGCTTCAGCTCCGTGAGGTGAGTCCCACCATGTCACAACAACGTTGTTCCAAAAATCCTGTAGTAGTTGTTTAATGAATCCCCAAACTCCATCTGTGTTATTTTTTACATTTTCTAAATACGCAGCTGCTCGCTTACCAAAACCTTCTAAAGCGTCTGCTTTTGCTTGAACATGAGGTATAAAATCTATCATGTTGTTTAATACCCATTTGATTACTGGCATTAGGGGTATCAACATAATATCAACGAAGGCACCTAAAATTTGGAATACGGTACCAAAAACTCCTGTAAATATCTGTGATTGTTTTAAAATAGACGCAAGGCTTACATTTACTCCTAGTAATCCTGCTGTCTTGCCGGTCATTTTTTTAAGTTGTTTGGTTCTGTTGACACCACTTTCGATAAGACCTCTTTCCATTAGTCTCTTTCGAGCTTGTGAACCACCAGCACCTATTGGAGATAATGCTTGTATAGAATCTTTAGCAAGTCTAACTGTGCCTGTTGCAGCACCTATGCCGATTCCCGCAGCACCTGTAGCTAAACCAGTGGCAAGGGTAGCTCCACCCAACATGAGGGAAGCTGCTCCACCTGCTAATCCTATAATACCAATCATTAAAATCCTCCCTTGGGCCCTTTAAAACTGTTAGCACTTGCTCGTGCTTCAGCTTCTTGTTGTCTTTGTGTCAACGCCATTTCTACTCCCATAACCATATAAAGTTCTTCATCTGAGAAATTAGTAATAGCCTCCCAAGAAAAACCCGTTTTTAAAAGTTGTATGATAGTTAACCAATAGCTAAAGACCATGTGCTCACTTTTATCTACAGGTAGTCCTTTTAAGAAAACTAAGACTCTTTTTTTATTTCATCAGGTGTTTGACCCCCCTTATCTCCGAAAGCGTTGGGTACTATTTTCTCTAAAGCAGTACCTAGTCTGTCGTCAATAGAAACTAAAAAGGCTTCTGTTGTAGGTCCCCAAGGAGCTTCTACAATGATTTCCTTTAAACATTCCCTTATATACTTGTCGCCATCAAAAGAAGATTGCCCATCGTTAGTTACTTTTAGACATCTGGATACAAGTTGGTTTCTGCGACTCCATGATAGAGTTTTTACAGAAACTTCAAATTCATCCCCAGTCTGTTCAATAACTACTGTCTTTCTTTCTACTGTTGGTTCAACCGTATATTTAGTGTGGTCAAATGCTTTTCTTTGCTGTGCCATATTTTTCTCCTTACTTATTATTTATGGATATACAGGTACATTATCTCTTATTGTTATCTTCAAACTTCTAAATATCATACTTAAATCCACTTCTAACTGTTGGTCACCTGTTATGTCATGAGCAGCACTATTGATAAAAATACCTTGTTTATTTAATTGATTTGTATTATCTGTGCCCTCTGTAGGTGAACCAGCTGTAGTAGATGTTGGTATGTCTATTATTATATAATCATTAGTCCCTCTTTCAAACTTCATAGAAGCTGTCATACCTCTTCTGTGTATACTTCCTCCACCAGCACCATAATCACCTTCTAATAATAATTGTCTAAATAATTCTAATGCTCCACCTTGGTCGGAATTTGCTGCTGTTGCACCTGCACTGACATCTGCGTCTGGTAGAGCAACTGTTGCAGACATGGAATATTCTCTAGCTCCTTCTCTTATTTCGTAAGGACCTCTAGCTCTTCTTCCTTGTTTACCGATATAATATCTTGGTTCCTCACCATTTGAAATTGATAATGAAAAACTTCTTATTCTAGCAAATTCTTGTCCAAAGAATTTTATGGTTCCTTCTGAAAAATAATATGGAGCTGTTGTTGGATAACCAGTTCCGTTATTAAGGGCTGCTGCCCCTCTATGACTAGGCTCACCTATATCATCATGGTCAATTTGTTGCATTAATCCAAATCTAGGCAAGTTAGCGGCAACACTAGCACCTACATAATCATCTCCTAAAGCTGTACCCCCAACCGTTTTTTGGTTTTGTTGGTTGTGTACCATGTTTAGAAAATTTACTCCGTCCCAAGACATTGCTAACATTCCACCTTCTTCTGCAGATATTGTGGTAGAACCTATCATTCCCCCCACATATCTTCTGTCAAAATTTCTAGCCGTAGTTTCAGAACTATCTTTCATATGTATATGCCATGATACTGTATCAAGGCTTGTTGACTCTTCAATAGTATGGTCATAATAAGTATTGCTAGCATCAACTACGTTTATTACAGAATTGTTAACATGGGCATGTTGGAAAGGGTAGTTTATTTTAAAGTTATCTGCTGTAGGTTCAGCTACTACTCGTCTTACTTCGGCAAAAGCACCATCAGTTGTTGAGTCTGAACTTCCACTAATTTTAAAATAATCTCCTGCAGCTAAATTAGCTACTTGAGCACCATCTGCTGCAAAGTATATATCACCTTTAGCAGTTGCTCCATTTAATAATATTGTTCCTGCCTCAATAGTTCCGGGGGTTGTCTTAATTGTACCTATTGGAAATCTTAGTGGCCATCCATTTAATAAAGTGATTCCACTAACCGAACCAGACAGAGTTTGTTGTCCGGGATAAAATGTAGATACATTTCTTTTAGATTGTGTACTAAGAAATCTTCTTCCTTCAATACTCATCTCTGGGTCTGGCGTATCTACTGTTTCATAAATGCCCGGAATAAATGTAATATATTTATCGTTATCATTCCTAGTATCATCTCCACCAATAGCAGAAACACATAGTACTGTTTGTCCACTTGCGTGTGCAAAAGCTAAAGGTCTATCTAAAACAAGTGATGTCCCAGATTGACTTTCAACTCTACGTATTTCGTGAGGTACTATTGTTTGCCCAGCTGAGCCGGCAATAGTTCCTATTCTAATCATATCTCCGGGAGTAAATCTTGTTTTGACTGCGGCATCATCAGCATGGTCAGCAGCAGCAGTACTACCTTCAAATCCCCTAACGACAGTTGCATCTCTGTTATTTGTTCCAGCTATAGCCGTAACTTGCATGCTTTCACTACCGACTTGTAAAACCTGCCCTATATATAATTCAGGGTCACCAGTACTACCATTATCAAATGAGATAGCTGTATCTGCAGCATCAGCAGTGGTATCTCCAAAACATAAAACTGCATTTGAACCTGATGTATTAAAAACATTAAATTCTGCGTTTAGGGTTATAGTTCTGCTGCCTACCGCAGCGGCTGCTCCTAATGTTGCTGTAGGGGTACGTGCTAAAGTCCCCTCCATCATTTCCGGGTCTCCGCCTTGTGCAGTTTCTGCTGCAAATGTTAATTGTGCTTGGTCGCTTCGATATATTGCCATGTTTAAATTACTCCATAATTTATGTAGTATAGTTTATTATACTAAGTTTCTAATAAAATTCCGTTGTTCTCTAATTGAATCTCCAGAGTGCCTGTCCATATGTTAGCCTGTTCTCCAACCTCTTCATTAAAAGTCATGAACTGCTGTCTTTGAAAATTAGTTAAAGAGTGCATTCTAGCATGAGAAATTCTTCTTACTTCTCTCATTAGGTCAAATAACCTTTGTCTACTAGTTAAAGTATATAATTCTATCTCTATAGAATACAATCTGTTCCCATACTTCCTGTTACCTATAGGCATTTCTTGAACCGCTGGGTTGCCAGTCCTACCTATCAAGTGGTCTCCCACATTTAAATCAAATCTAAATGGTTGATTAGCACCATTTACTGTAGTCAAAGAAGGTTTTGTTACATTACTTGCATTCCATTGACTATTTATATCAGTCATTATGTCGTCAATTGCTATTGGTTCAGGCATTAAAACACCTCAAAAGCACGCATACTATCTAAATTAGCCTCGATTTCATTCTGCCATGATTGGATTCGGCTACTGATATCATATCTATCCATACCACTAACCACTAACCCACCATAATCAGCACTTCGAGCAATTTCTGTAGCAGCTAGTTTTTTTGTCATATCTGTAACCATACCGCCCTGTCTTATATCTGTTTGAATATCTCTACCATATAAATAAGTTACTTTCACAGGCATAGTAAATTCTCCACCACCCCATCTCCATACTGGAGCATTGTAAGAAGTAAATCTTGCTGGTAACAAGAAGTACCTTGAGAATTGCACCATCCCTGTATCAGGAACTAAAAAGTAGTCACCTGTTCTTCCTTGTCTTTTAGAATCCCAACCAGCACCACTCCATATTTGTAAGTCTAATATTTTGTAGGCATCTGCTTTATCTAAATGAAAACCATTTAAATTAAATTGTTGATATTCATTGTAAACAATATTTGGTCTCCAAGATTTTCTAGATTGCATATCTATGTAAGACTGTGCCTCATAAATATATTGTTCTACTGTAGATTTTGAAGGAACTGTAGAACTAGTAAAATCAGTACCGCTAAGTACATTTTTAAGTTGCATTAGTTCATATATATCTTTAGTCGTACAGTAAGCTGCGTGAGGTCTCATTTGTATACGCTTAAATGTTGGTGCTGTACTTACACTACTAGGTGAAGATATTCTTACCCAATATAATGTACTACCATCTATTGCTACGGTAGCCCAATCGCTTAGTAAGTTTGCTGGAAATATTTCAGCTCCATCTTTACCAAAACCATATTGTCCACCCTCACTATCATCAGGGTCTAATTGATATCTTCCAGACGCTGGTATAAACTCGGTCCACGCACTGCCACTATAGTATTCATATTTTAAGGTTCCTAAACTTCCTGCCCCATCAATATCAAAAATCGCCATGTCAAACTTACTGTCATGACCTAAATATAAAAAATGACTTGTTTCGACAAAAGCTCCAAACGAAGTACCTGAAGGCGATTGTGCCTCTAAGGTCATATCCCCGTAATTAGAACCGTTATAAGTTAATACTTTTGTAAATTCGGCTCCAGCAGTGGTCGCCATTTATATCTCCTAGGAGTCTTTATCTCCTGTTTTACCTTTTATTGCTTCTTTAGCTGCTTCTACAACTTCGTCTGGTACTCCACCTTCATTTATTATTTCTGGTGTATCATCTTTCCCTCTAAGGTACATTAGTACACCTTGTAGGTTTTGTACTTGTCCGACTAATTGTTCTCTGTGTGCATTTACTTTGTTTAGTTCATCGACTAAAGCTTCCATTTTTTCAGTAACTGCTTTTAAATCGTTTTGTACATCTATCTCTGCCATGTTTCTTTTCTCCTATGTTCTTTATCCCTTTTTATAAGGGTCTTTATTATTATACTAGATTTTATTAACTATCTATACTGTCATCCCAGTCACTTCTTTTAGTCCAAGTACCACTATCGTAGTCATACTTGTCCCCATAGTAAGCTGATGGAACATTAGTTACACTTTCGACTATAGTAGAGTTACCACTATGTAAGTCACCAATTATTAACTCTGGTGGGTCTCCTACTGTTATTTCTGTAGATGTAACAGTTAATGTTTTATCATCTGGATAAACATATTTTACTCGT
>Ga0181420_1000004_pt1 | contig 69839 bp, 70 predicted proteins | sample 43SPOviralmetaG_FD_130145 | JGI IMG/M metagenome (GOLD analysis project Ga0181420, IMG submission 130145) | Marine viral communities from the oligotrophic San Pedro Time Series (SPOT) site, San Pedro Channel, CA, USA - 43 SPOT_SRF_2013-05-22 | ecosystem: Environmental > Aquatic > Marine > Strait... | reverse complement strand
TGTTTGCATTCCATTTATCTGATAGTGTTCTTCCATATTTCTACTCCAATAATTTTTCACTAATGGTATTTCAGTTGAATTAATGATAGCCACCTAGCTTTAATTCTACCAACTTAACATCTGCTGGCACATCTACTGATACCCCGTCATCGTCTACTTCAACCATTTTTAACTTGTAACCATTCTCAACATACCTAAACATTTCCACATTTTCTCTTTCTTCAAACTCACCTCTTGGCATTGTAGAAAAGATTGATAACATGTCTCTAGTAAAAGCATACAATCCCATTTGTTGATATTCAGAGATAGGTAATCTAGAGAAGTGTGTTGCATGTTGGTGTTTATCAAATGCAACCTTTACAACATTCTTATCGATACTCTTATAATCTTGATCTATCTTAACATATGCATTTACAATTGCAGACATAGGAAAGTTCGAAACTAATTTATCTATAGCATCAGGATTTATTAGAGGTTCATCCCCTTGAATGTTAACAAAGATTTTCCCATCTAGTAATTCTAAAGCTTTTGCACAACGGTCTGTACCAGTTGCACAATCTTCTTCAATGATAATGCACCTAATTTCTTGTTTAGAACAATAAGATGATATCCTTTCATCGTCTGTAAGGACTATAACAGTATCTAAAGATTCTGCCATGCAAGCTCTATCGTATACCCGTTTAATCATAGGTATACCTGATATGTCGACAAGAGGTTTACCTTCAAACCTCGTTGAATTCCATCTTGCTGGTATCAAACCAACAGTTAGATCAGATTCGTTATCGACTTTAGAGAGTGCTCGCATTCTATATCTCCATATCCCCAAGTTGCATGTTCAAAATGTACTCCAGCTCGTTCTGCAGCTTCTTTATCGTACACCATATCACCAATATAGACTGTATCGATTGGGTCGACATTGCAGAATGCCATTACAAATAACAATTGATCGGGGTTGGGTTTACCTCTTAGGCCTTGTTTAGGACAAGAGATGTAATCAAATTCAGGTAGTTTGTGTTCTAGTAGTGCAACGGTCTCTCTAGACTTAGATGTACAGAGTGCAATCTTATGTCCTTGACTTTTTAGTTCAGTTAAGGTATCATAGACATCGTCATACAACTCAATTTTGTCTAAACATCGCCTTGAATGGGTTTTATAGGTGTCAAATATCTCTAAATGCCTATCATGGAGGCCTAATTCCCTCATCATATCAGGAAATGGTTTCCCTATTAGGGCTTTATACTTTTCGAAGGGAACATCGATCTCATGTTTCACCCTAACGGATGCCCATGCATGTTCCATGTTGGATAAAGAGTCAATAAGAACTCCGTCCAAGTCAAATACAAATAATTTACTCATTTTTTACTCTTTTTGGGGACTAAATGGTCTTCTGTTAGTATCCTGAAACCCATTTTTCTATCGTCACAGTATTCACCAGCAGCTTTAAACTTTGCTTGGTTGATTATATAGGTCAGAACCTTTTGTTTGTATTTCTTAGTGACTCGTTTAGGCTGTTTTGGTGGGGAACATTGAGATTTTGGTTTAACCTCGATGATTTCTCTCTTTAATTCACCTAAAGTATTACGATATTTGATATAGAAGTCAGGAAAGTAACGATGTACCTTCTTATCTACGGGTGAACGGTAAGGAATGATGATTTCTTCACTACCCCATTCCAAAATATTCGGGTTGTTGTCGCAGTATACCATGAATCTCCTTTCCCAAAGAGAGCGATAATATATCTTTGTAGGGTCACCCTTATATTTTTTGTAATTCTTCGGTTTAAACTTACCACTGTATGACATAAATAGATTATAAAGACCTTATTGTTAGGAATATTTATATGCCAAGTATCAACAAATTATTAGACAAAGTCAACCAAGCTTCCCAAGCTATCAAATCCGTAAAGGGTATCAAATCCAAAATACAAAGTATTGGATATAAAGGTGGTGTTAACACGGAAGAGGTTGATAAACTTCAAGAACAAGCAGAAGAGAGTAGACGAAAATTAGAGAAGAGAAGAGCGTCTCTACAAGACAACTTATCAGCTGCAAACAAAACTAAACTTGCAAAAGGAAGACCATCAGAGGGAGTAAACGATCTACAGTATCCACTGGACGGTGATTTCGATAACTTCATAGTGTTTGAGACTCGTAATAGAAAAGCAAGAACGGGTGGAAACATGTTGGCAAAGAATTCATATTCGATTGCATTACCTTTACCCGAAGACATATCCCAATCTACTCAAGTAGAATATGTAGAAGAGAATTTTGGACAAGCTGCAAGAGGGGCAAACAATGTAATCAGTGAAGGTGCTGGAATGGATGGACTCATATCCGAAGTTAAGAGTTTTGCACAATCTGCCTTTCAGTCAGGTGCAAATGCAATGACGGCTGGAATACAAAACCTCAAATCAGGTATGGCTGCAAACCCTATGCAAGAACAAACATTAAAAGGATTAACATTCAGAGAACATTCTTTTGATTTTACATTCATGCCTAAGAGTGAAGCAGAGGCAGAAGAGGTAACACAAATTATTAACATCTTTAGACTTGCAATGTTACCTGATACATTTGCGTTAGAGGCTGATTCACCTAACGAAAACTTCTTAAACTATCCAAATGTTTTTGATGTTTTTCTTGAAGGCCCTATTGTAAAGAATGTAGAAGCTTTCCTTCCTATGGTATGTACTCAAATGGATGTTGAGACATTCGGTGGTAACTCAGAATACTTACTTGGTGCATCAGATGACGAACAATACGCAGGTTCAACCACATTAAAGCTATCATTCAAAGAAATCAAAATATTATCTCAAGAGGTTTACAATGCTAAAGTTTCTTCTGAAAAATGGAGAGGTGGAGAAGGTGTTGACAATCCAAGTGGTTCTCCAAGCATACTAGATAATAAATCAAATTCAGGGTTTGATGACCCTATATTTGGAGGTGATGGATAATGGCTACAGAATATTTTAAAAACTTTCCCGAGATGCAATACAAGTTGGATAGTGGTAAGATTATCACTATCAAAGACTTCTTCCGTAAGGCAACAGTTGATTCTTCTGCAAGAGACGCCATTATAGATTACACCTATCATGAATTAGAAGAAGGTGATCGTCCTGATGTACTTGCAACTAAACTATATGGTAATGGTGATCTACACTGGACTTTCTTTTTGGTGAATGATCTAAGTAACTATTATGATTGGTGGAAAGATCAACAGTCTTTTCAGTCATACATAGATCACAAGTTAAGAGGACACTATCTAGTTGCAGAAAACTCTACTGATATCGTAAATGCAAATAAGAAGTTTCACCTTGGGGAAACTGTAACTGCAACTAACTCATCAGCTGTTGTAATCGAGGTAGACCCAACTCACAATAGATTAGGAATAGACATTCAGTCAGGATTCAATACTGCATTAACAACAACAGGAACTTTTGTATACACACCAGCGAGTCCTACATTCCATTCATTTACGCCGTCATCAATTATAGAGAGAAGAGATGGTGTTGCATATTATTATAAGGGTGATATAAGAAGTAATAACTTTATAAGTGGATATCTTTCCAAGAGTGTTTGGGAAGATGAGTATGAAAAAAACGAAGAGAAAAGAAGAATTAAAATTATCAAACCGAATCTTATCAACAAAGTGGTACAGCAGTTTGAGAAAGTAATGAAGTCATGAGTGCAAACTATGTAGCAGGTGAATTCAAAATTGAATCATTCACCCTAGTCAACCAGTATCAGGAATCTTTAGATATACAATCTTTAGTATCTAATTTTAAAATCTATGAATCTATATTCAGTAAATTCTTGACTGGTGAAATATCTTTGGTAGATGGATTGAACTTACCTAAAAACTTTAGGATGACTGGACAGGAATATCTCCGTATATCTATCAGACAGAAAGAAGGTATTGACGAAGAAGCCGAGAAGGAATTCTCGATAGACAAAACATTTAGAATCTATGCAATAGAAAATATCAATAGAATAGATGAGTTGACTCAATCATATGTTCTTAAGATATGTGACCCACGAATGTTTTATGCAAGAAGGAAAAGACTCAGTCAAACACTTCGAGGCAGATACGATCAAATATTACAGAATGCATTAGTAGATGTAGGTAAGTTTAAAGTGAACGAGTTTGATGCATGGGAAAAGACTTCTCCTGATAATAAACAATTTATATGTCCTAACTGGACGATAGAAAAATTAATGGATTACTTAATCACTAATTCACAAGCTGGAGAAAGTCATGCATTTAAAAATGATTTCTTTTTCTACCAAACAATGAATGGTGGATTCAGATTTCAGAGTGTAGACAAAATGATGGGTACAGAGTTTCCAATTGCATTTACAATGTCACCTAGAAATACAACCCTAGATACAGACAAGGAAGACATCAATGCAGAGTCAGGATTAAACACTGCTCTTATTCTATACAAGAAACCTCAAATGTTTAACACACTTCAAGCAACATCAGGTGGTGCATATGCATCTACTCTCAAAGTGTATGACCCAATTAAGAAAGTAGAAGAAGAAAACATTTACTCTCTTCAAGATTCCATAAAGAAAGGACAACATGTTTCAGGACATCCTATGATAATGGTAGATGAGATGGAAAAAGTTTTAACAGCTGGAGAGATCATTGATAGAACCGTATCGCCGACAGTTGATGAGATAGATGTTGACATTAATCCAACCGAAGAGTATGGGTCAATGGTTGCAAGAGGATATACAACATCACATTCTTTTGATAATGCAGAGACATTAGATGCACAGGAAGTATTTGAACCTAAGAAATTAAATGATAGTGGAACTTTACAAAGAATTGCATTAAGAGAGATCATGAGACAAAACAGAATCACTGCACAGATTCCTTTAAGGACAGACTTGTCTGTAGGTATGATAATTAAGTTTGGTATTCCTACACCTGAGGCAATGGGTGAGGGTACAAAATACGATAAGGCAAATGATGACAGATATCTTATAACAGATTTATCATTGTCAGCAAGTCCAGCTAGTAAACAAGGTATACTTACATTAGAATGTGTAAAAGAAAGTTATGCAGAGAAGATAGAAACATTAACACCAATAGAAGAGGCACCTCCAGCAGTACAAGAACCTAAAGGAAGCTTTCACAATAGTAGAGGATGATGGAATATTTTTACGGAATAGTTGAAGACAGACAAGACCCATTAAAGGTGGGTCGTGTGCGCGTGCGTATACACGGGATACATACGGATGATAAACTTTTAATTGCAACACCTGATCTACCATGGTGTCAAGTTATCCTTCCAACAACTTCTGCAGCTCTATCAGGATTAGGAACAGGTCATGCTCTCGTAGAAGGGTCTACGGTATTCGGATACTTTAGAGATAAAGCAAAACAAGACCCAATCATTCTTGGGAGTGCAGCGGGTATACCTCAAAATGGTTATAAGATTGATGTTGAAGATGCATTGATTACTAGATCAGGAGATAAAGGATTTAATGACCCGAGAAAATTAACAGTTGCAGATTATAACGACACACCCGATGGCCCGAACCCAGTTCAGGATTCAAGAAGAGGTTGGGGTCTTACAACTGCAATGGATACTGCACCAAAGACTCCAAAAGAATTAAAAATAAATTACGATAATACAGGTTCGACTATAGAAGAGTTAGAGCTTACAGAGGAGATGTTACCTTACTATCCTTTATATGTTGATGAATCAGATTACTCATCACTTGCAAGAGGTTCAGTATTAGATCATACAATAAAAGGTGATATAGTTCACCCAGCAACACAAAAAATTCTATCAGACTTTGTTGATGTAGATTCTGCACCAGTATATCCATATAATAAAGTAACTCAATCTGAGTCAGGTCATGTATTAGAAATAGATGACACACCGAAGAAAGAAAGAATTAACATTCATCATAGATCAGGAACATTCCATGAGATTCATGCAGATGGTTCCGAAGTTACTAGAATAGTAAACAACAACTATACTGCAATCCTGAAAGATGATAAAGTTTATATCGCTGGAAATGCAGACTTACAAGTAGGACACGGTAATGTAAATATTACAATCGATACAGGTAATGTCGATCTAAAAGTGTTGAAAGGAAATGTTACATCAGAGATTACAGAAGGAAATCTAAAAGCAGATATCCTCAAAGGAACAACAGATGTATTATCAGAAGGTAAGATTACAATCACTGGTAATAACACAACAGAAATTATATCAAATACAACGATTGATGGAACACTTCATGTGACTGGAGAACAAACAAATGACAAAGGTATTGTTGCAGAGGGTGAGATACAAACTAAGAAAGGTAACAAACCTAAACTTTCATCTCATACTCATACAATTGCTTCAGGTTCTTCGGCGGGTAAGACTAAGAAGCCTGACTAGGATGTATAAATAGTATTATGGTCGATTATGTAAAACCCAAGTCAAAGAATGTTGCAACTCCAAATGCATATAAGGATTTGGATTTATTGTTCACTGCACATCCTATTACAGGAGATGTTGCAACTAAATCGGACTCAGATGCAGTTCGAAGAGCAGTAAGAAATATAGTAATGACCAATTACTACGAGAGACCTTTTAAACCCAGTTTAGGTGGAAATATCAGAGGTCTATTGTTCGAATTAGATACTGACAGAAAGGTTAGACGGGCAAAGAAACATATAGCAGAAGCAATAGAAAATTTTGAACCTAGAGTTGAAAATGTAAGATGTAAATTTGATACAAGAGACAATAGTTTGGATGTAATCATTTTCTATAACATTAAGAATGGTTTAACAAACCAAGAGCTTCAATTAACAGTTAATAGGACACGATAATGGCAGTAAAAAGTTCACAAATAAATGTCACTGATTTAGATTTTGATAACATATCAGATAACCTTAAAAATTATCTGAAAGGTCAAACTATATTTAAAGATTATAACTTTGAAGGTGCAACCTTATCAATATTGATAGACCTTCTTGCATATGCATCACATGTTGGTGCAGTAAACACTAACATTGCAGCTTCTGAGTTGTTTTTAGATTCTGCACAGATCAGAAAGAATGTTGTAAGTCGTGCAAAGGATTTAGGATTTGTTCCTTCATCAGAGAAAGCTTCTACTGCAACTGCAACTATGCAATTAAGAAATGTTAAAGGTGCAGATGGTATAATCCCTGAACTAACTTCAATGATTATGCCGAGAGGTACAATCTTTACAACTACCTATGAAGGTACTAACTACGAATTTGTAACCTCAGAAACTTATACACCAAGTATCGACAACACAACATTCACATATAACGATATTGAATTAGTGCAAGGAACTTTTGCTCAAGATCAGTATGTGTTTGATTCACAAATTGCAAACTCAAAGTTTGTATTATCAAATTCAAGAGTAGATAAATTAAGAATGACTGTTACTGTTAACTCAGGTGGAACATCTTCTACCTATTCTTTATCTACAGATATTTCTAATATCACAACAACATCGAAGGTATACTATACTCAAGAAAACGAAGAAGGATTCATTGAGATATATTTTGGTGACGGTACATTAGGTACTAAACTATTAGATGGTGATATTATTACAGTTGATTATATCATCGTTGAAGATATTCATGCAGATGGAGCCAATAGATTCCAACAGACAACTGCAATTAATGGTTATTCAGACTCATCAATCGTTGTTTCACAAAAAGCAACTGGTGGTGCAGAGAAAGAATCGATAGAGTCGATCAAGTTCAAAGCAACAAAGTTCTATACATCACAGAACAGACTCGTAACACTAAACGACTACAAAGCAAAAGTACAAGAATACTATCCGAATGCAGATGCAGTTGCAGTATGGGGTGGTGAAGATAACGACCCGCCTGCATATGGTAAAGTATTCATTGCATTGAAACCAAACAATGCAGATTATCTTTCTGATACAGAAAAGTCATTAGTTAAGACTAATCTAAACAAACTAAATATGTTAACAGTTAGACCTGAGATAGTAGATGCAGACATAATCAAGATTCTAATTTCTACTACATTCAAATACAATCCAAATCTAACAACATTGACAGCGGGAGAGTTGGCAACATTGGTTAAAGGAACAATCAATCAGTTTGATACTGATGAACTGAATGGATTCGATGCAATCTTTAGACATTCAAATCTATTAAAGACAATTGATGCATCTGATACATCAATCTTATCTAATACAACAAACATAAGACTTAAAAAGAAATTAAAAGGAACTGTATCTACTACTCCAAAAGGATATACAGTTTCTATGGGTAACCCACTATACAATCCTCATTCAGGACACAATGCTATGAGTGGTGGGATTATCACAACAACAGGATTTAAGATCGGAGGTGACTCTGTTAATACCTATTACTTTGACGATGACGGTGCTGGTAATGTTCGAAGGTATTATCTATCAGGAGCAACTCGGGTCTACAAGGACAATGCAGCTGGTATAGTTAACTATGCCACTGGATTAGTAACAATCAATGCCTTCATTTTAACCTCAACGGTTAATACTGATACATCGATTGACTTTACAGTGATTCCTTCGGGAAATGATGTCGTTGCAGAAAGAGGTAACTTAATTGATATCTCTAGTGATGACATTAGTGTCACTGGACAAGTAGACACCATCGCAAGTGGTGAATCAAGTGCTGGTATAGGGTTCGAAACAACCTCAACCAGTTCATATTAATAAATGAATAAAGTGGTCGGGAGTCCCCCGAGTAGTTTCCCATTCAATTGGATTATAGGAGGAAAATAGAATGGCAGATAAAAAAATAACCGCGTTGACGGTAATGAATGGTTCCGAGGTTTCAGGTACAGACATATTACATGTTGTAGATGACCCCAGTGGAACTCCAGTAAACAAAAGACTTGCAATTTCGAGTCTTTTTGAAAACATCCCAACTCATTTGGCGATTAATGACTTGAATGCAGTTAGTGCTTCAGGTTCAATCAATGACGGTGGTGTTGTAGTAGTTGATGCTGATTCAATCAGTGCAAACATGGCTCTAACACTATCTGACTCAAGTGATGTCGGAGAACTAAAAATAGTTGTGATCGCAACAGACCCAGCTGGAAGTTATGATGTTGTAATAACACCATCAACTCTCAACAACGGAACCACAATCACTTTCACAGATAAAGGCGATAGCTGCATCTTGATTTGGTTAGGTAACGCAAATGGTGGTTGGAATGTGATTTCAAATATTGGTGGTACAATAGCCTAATAATATATGTCTAAGAATGCTCTTAATGTTGACAGGATATCAGATAGGATATCATCACTTCTTCCTGATTTTGTTCAGGACGAAGCACCAGTATTTGAGCAATTTCTAAAAGCATATTATGAATTCCTAGAGGCTGAAGTTTTAACACTTGAGTCTCTAGGGGATTCTGACCCGTTTCAATTAGAAGACGGACAAGGAAACATTCTAGCTGAAACTGCTACTAGCGGTGCATCACCCGATGCAGAAACCTCTAAGTTACTGAATGAGAAATATGATACACAAAACTTAACGGTTGACCCGTTTAAAGTTGGTGATTATATTGTCGGTAAGAAAACAAAGACCGTTGCAAAGATTAATATAATCAACGGAACTACTTTTTATACTGAGACTATTCATGGAACAGGTTTCGATAAGGGAGAGACCGTAGAAACAAGGCAAGGTAATAACGAAGCAAAAGTTAAATCCTTCAAACAAAATACAGTCCTTGCAAGTAATCAACTATTAGATTATTCTGATATTGATAATACAACGGAAGAGTTTCTAGACTACTTCCAAAAAGATTTCATACCCTCGTTAGACTTGGATGACACAAAAGATGCAAGATTAACGATCAAGAACATTAGTGACCTTTATCAAAAGAAAGGCACAAAAGAATCAGTAGAATTCTTACTTAGACTATTATATGGTCAAGACGCAGAGATTAGATATCTCATAGACGAAACAATTCAGATTTCAGAATCAGGACACAATCATCAAAGAAGGATTGCTGTCGTTATGGATGATCTTAACACTATACCAAGTGCAACAGATAAGGTTGTTCAGTATGGTGCAGATGGTATTACAATTCTAGCCGAATCTATAGTAGAAAATGTATATATCATTAATACCGAGAGAGCAGAGTATTCAGTAGAGGTTACAGATAATCACTTTGGTACTTTTGAGGATGAGTATCCATGTACATTTGTAGATAGAGACGGAGTAACAAAGGTTACTGGTCGTGCAAAGGGTATTCTATCAGGTCTTGATAATACTCGTTCATCTATTTATGTTGCCCAAGAAGATGGTGATACTCTACTATTAGAGAGTCCACAACTATCAGGTAATATTACAACTGCAAATGGAACTAAGTCTTTAATAGGTGCAAGTTCTAAGTTCTTATCTGAACTAAAAGTTGGTGATACGATTAAGTATAAAGTATCAACCACAACATATACTTCTGAAATTGCAACAATTACAGATGATGTAACTGCAACCTTAGTTGCAAATGCATCAGCCACTGCCGAGAATGTAGGTTACTTTAATGACTCTCTTGCTGGAGGTATATTAAATGAACATCAAAGTTTCGGTTCGATGTATTCACTTAATGACCCACTTATTTTTACAGACGGTAAAGCAGGAAGAGATGTAGTAAAAGCAAAAGGTGTAATCGATGGATTACGAAGAGGTGGTGTCGAGAAGGTATACATTGAAGCTGGAGGAACAGGTTACAACGGTGGAGATATCATTGTCTTTGATAACTCTAATGCAGATGGTAACGCTGCTGAAGCTGTTATCGGTGCAATCGAAGATGTTGTAATTGCAGAGAACAGAACTGAATGGGGTCAATTTCAAATTACTGCAACAGCAGGACAAACTCTATTCAACGGTACAGACGATAATGGTCAACTTATTTTATTCAACGATAATTCAGTAACGGTTTTCGTTGATGGTGTTGAGAAAACACCTTATACAGATTATACATTTAAAAATGATCGAGTTACATTTACCAGTGGACAATCTGCTGGTGCAGTTATAGAAATATACACAGATTTTAATAACATCATATTAGAAGATGGAGATAAGATACAACTCCATACAACCGAATCACATATTAGAAGTGTTACGGTTACATCGACAGGCACAGGTTATACAACACTACCTCAATGTTTCCCAGGCGGTTACATTTACTTAGACCCAGCAGACTTATCAGGATATCAAGTTAACGAGGTTGTAACAGGTGGTACATCAAATGCAACTGCAACAGTCGTAAGAATAGAAACAGATAAAGATAGATTAGTAGTTAAGAGACTACACACTGATACAGGACAATTCACTTCAGCAGGAGAATTAATAACTGGTGGTACATCAGGTACAGCTAAGACTGCAAAACAAATCAAAGTATCAAGTGGTACTGGTGCAAAACTTATTCCATTCTCAACAGAGATCGGAGGAGTAGGTTCACTTAACATTCAAGAACAAGGATATAACTTTAGAGAGAATCAAGTAATGGATTCAACATCACATTATAAGATGTTGATAACTTCTCCATCGGCTTCTCTTACAGGTAACCTAATAGTTACAGGAAAAATAACAGGGGCAACAGGTAAAGTTGTATCTTATAATGCAAACCAACATGTATTAACCTTTACAGATTTAGATGGTCATTTCCTTGACAACGAAGTAGTCGGGTTTAATAACAACGATACATTTAAATGTTTAAGTTTCAATCCTTTCCAAGCAAGAGGACAGCTTGGTGCAGAAGGAATTATTCAAAGACAGTTAGTTACAAATAATTCAACACTAGATGAATCTGCATCTAATATTCATGATGGTTTATTCTATCAGACACACTCTTACATTATTAAAGTTGGTGAGAGTATAAACAAATATAGAGCAATTGTCAAGGACTTAGTTCACCCATCAGGTCATATCTTCTTTGGTGAGGTTGCAGTTAAAGAAACTGTAAACCCATTCGATGAAGTATTAGTAGAAGACCCACTTACAGGTGAATTAACATTACCTAGAAATGCAATGGGTGTCGAAACTGCCCAAGATGGTAGTGCATTAAACAGATTTACCTTTGTACCTACAATCGTTATTAAGGGTGTACCAACACATCATATCGATTTAGAGAATGCAACAAGAGCCAATTACTTGTCTCTCGATGTTAGAGATGACGAATCAAATATGGTTCTAGAAGATGGTTCACATGTACTATTAGAATCATCACCTGATGTCAATGCAATTACAGAATATCTAAAAGAGGTATTGATATATCCACACTATGATGACCCAAGTGTGATCGAACCTCTAATGACTTACATGCCTACAGACTTGACGGGTTATAGTGCAAACTTAGAACATCAACAAGGTCATGTTAACCTTATTCTAATAAAGAGTAAGGCAGAAGCAAAAGTCAATACACCTATGAGAAATGAAATACATTCAAGACATATCAGTCACGATGTATCAGTAGAAAACAATGGGGTCAGAAATGTTTATGTAATAAACGGTGTAAGACAAAAGACATTACAATTACAAACTGGTCATACATATTACTTTGGTCATAGTGCTTCACATCCATTTAAGTTTTCAACAACAAATAATGGTTCCCATGCAAGTGGAACAGAATATTCAACAGGTGTATCTTATCTAAACCAATGTACAGTAATTACAGTTACAGGTTCGACACCAACAACATTATATTACTATTGTGATAACCATACACTTATGGGTGGTGCAATCAATGTAACAAGTGGTGATAATAGAGCAACCTCATTAAGTATAGATAATGTAAACAACCCATCTCATAGTCCATACGAAAGAAGAGCTGAATTATACAGACAAGCGGACTCAGGTATTGTTATACCGTCATATCATCCTTTTGATGAAGAAGCAATCGTTTTCGAAGATGGATTCAAGATCATTATCGATAATGAAACACATTTCTTGAGAGAAGAGTATGAACCAATATATGAAAATTCATGGATTTATAATGACACTGGTAGTGGTATGGGTGCAAGGTTTGTAACAGAGGATGGAGATACTCTTTCTTTAGAGGATGGTTCATATGTTGCACAGAATACCGAATACCTTGGTACTGAGAGAGTACAAAACAATGCAAACTTTCAGATTCTTGCAGAGGATGGTGATAGACTAACACTTGAGGATGGTGGAAGCATTGTAGACGAGAGAACTCAGGGTAATACTTTAAGCTCATATGTTCCATTTGGAAATAAGATTGGTGACCTAAATAAAATAGTAAACCAAAACACTTATGATATTGCATATTACTTATTAGACGAGAGTATTGCAAATGATAGTGATGAAGATAGAATGGTGTTAGAAGACGGACACGGTTCTTTATTATTAGAGTCATCAAAAAATAGAACATTAAGTTTTGAAGATATGGATGCGTTCCTACCTAACTTTAGAATTAAGGACTTTGATGAGAAATTTAACAAGAGGACTAATATAACTTGGAACGCAGTTATAAAATCCTCAAATATTACGAATTCAACATTGAGTTCTTTATAAATAGTATATAAATAATCTATAGTATAACGGAGATTTAGAAAAATGGCAGCAATTATAACCGAAAAGTTTCGAACACATAGTGCGAAACAATTCATAGAAGATTTTGGAGAAGCAGCTTCTTCAACTTATATGTTCATAGGTAGATCATACCCTTGGACAGATGACACATCACCCCCAACACCAGCAAATTCAGTTGGTGAAGAAATGGATGCATATTCAGACATGGTAGCAATGAAGAAAGTTTCTTCTGCTGATGTCACTCATTCAATTTCAAGAAAAAACTGGACATCAGGTACTAATTACGATGAGTTTGACCACACTATCAGTGCAAGTAATACTTCATCAGCATCAAGTGCCACTAACATTTATGACTCAAACTTTTATGTCATAACTGATGACTACCATGTTTATAAGTGTTTAAGAACAGGAAGAGCAGACAACGGTTCAGTTGTTGCATCAACTGTTAAACCATCAGGAACCAGTGCAACTGCATTAGTTGAAACCAGTGATACTGGTGCTGGAACTGGAAGAGGATATCTTTGGAAGTACATGTATACTGTATCAGCTGCCGATACAATTAAATTTGTTACTACAGATTTCATCCCCGTCAAAACTATTGGTGCTCAAACAGAACTTGGTGGAACCTCAGACGATGGTACATCACAATGGGATGTTGAGAACAATGCTATAGATGGTGGAATTCTCCATGTTAAAGTCTCCACAGCTGGAGCTGGTTACACTCAAGGTAACTACACCTCAGTTGCAATTAATGGAGATGGTTCAAGTGGTGTATGTACAGTTCATGTCAATGCATCAGGTGCCGTTTCTCATGTAACAGTTACAACAAATGGTTCAGGATACAAAAGAGCAAGTATTGCAGTAGATAGTATCTCAGGAATCGGTACTCCGTCAACGAGTGCAGTAGTAACACCAATCATCTCTCCACAATACGGACACGGTGCAAACCCAGTTGAAGAACTAGGTGGAAACTTTGTGTTGGTAAACTCAAGACTTGAGTTTGCAGAAGGTTCAGGTGATTTCCCAACAGACAATGACTTTAGAAGAATTGGTCTAATTCAAGACCCATTCTCATCAGGTACTACAGTTGCAACAGGTACTAACTATGCAGCTTACCATAAGATGACTTTATCATCCGTGTCAGGATTGTCAGTTGATGATACTATTATGGATGCAAATGCAGACGGAGCTGGTGTTGCAGTATCTAGAATTGTTTCTATAAGTGGTAATGTGGTATCTCATATCCCTCAAGCAAATAATGCTGGTGGATATGCAAACTTTGCGGGTTCTGATACAGTTTATAAAGGTTCGACCTCTATTGGAACTGTTTCAAGTGTGGACGCATCTTTCCCTGAGATTGTCAAGTACAGTGGTAACATCATGTATGTTGAAAACAGGGGAGCAGTCACTAGGGCTGCAGATCAGATTGAAGATATCAAGCTGATCATTCAGATGTAATTGATTACATCTTTAATTAACAGAAGAGTAAACTATGGCAGAGAAAACTGATTTAAATATATCACCTTATTACGATGACTACTCGGAAGATAAGAACTTTCAAAAAGTTCTTTATCGTGCTGGGAGACCACTTCAAGCAAGAGAGTTAACTCAAACACAGTCTATCTTACAAAATCAAGTAGAAAGACTTGGTGACCATTTCTTTGAAGAAGGTTCAATTGTAACAGGTGCTCAGTCTGATGCAGACTTTGATGTTTACTATGTCAAAGTTAAGTCGACTAATCCTAACGAAAGTGGTGATGCATCTGTAGAAGCATACAGAGCTTTGTATCACGGTAAACATATTGTAGGACAAACATCAGGTGTTGTTGCAAAGGTTGTAACTTCAACTGCAGAAACTTCAACAGATAAACTTACTCTCTTTGTTAGATTCGAAAGACAAGGAACAGATTCAAGCCAGTCGTTTGCATTTACAGCTGGAGAAACTCTAGTATTATGTAGTTTTAACTCATCAGGTGTTGTATCAGAAGATACTACAAGTAATAATGACTTTACTGTAGAAGATGCATCAGAAAATCCTATTGGTCGTTCCTCTTATGCAAATATTTCAGAAGGTGTCGTATACATCAGAGGATATTTTTGTAAGGTTGCAGCTCAAGACTTAATCTTAGAAAAATATAGTTCTAAACCTTCTTACAGAATTGGTTTAATAGTTAAAGAAGAAATTATATCAACTGCAGAAGACGGTACATTATATGATAATGCACAGGGAACTTCAAACGAAAACGCAGCTGGTGCTGATAGATTTAAATTCACATTAACTTTCGATAAGATTACATTAACAGCAACAGATGAAGCAAACTTTATCGAGTTACTCAGAGTTAATCAAGGTCTAATTGAAATTAAAAATGATAGACCAATTTATTCAGAAATAGAAAACACACTTGCAAGAAGAACATTCGATACAAGTGGTGATTTCGTAGTTCAACAATTTACACATAGTTTAAGAGAACACTTAGACGATTCAACAAACAGAGGTTTCTATCCTAAAGCAAATGGTGGTGACGAATCCAAATTCGTCATGCAGATATCGCCGGGCAAGGCATATGTAAAAGGGTATGAGATAGATAAACTTGGAACAACAAACCTTCCATTTGCAAAAGCAAGAACAACAACATCAATTACAGGTGCAAAAACACCAACAAGATTAGGTAACTATGTTAAAGCAGAAAACCTTTTCGGATTCCCTTCATTTGGAAACGAGTCAGGAGTACAAGGTCTTGACCCATTTGGAGTATGTCAATTATTCGCTGCCAAATTAACAGGTGGTAATCTAGGTTCAACCGATCATATTGGTTTTACAAGAATTAGATATGTAGATGCACACGATGTATCAGGAGATGCAGAAGACGGAGTAAATCTATATCTATTCGATACCAAGATGTTTACGAAGATTGGATACAGTTCACATACAGGTACAGCTGTTGCTGGAGATAAAGTAACTGGTGGAACATCAGGTGCAACAGGTATCGTTGCATACGATAATGCCTCAAATGCATTATATGTTCATGATGTAGTAGGTATATTTGTACACGGTGATGCAGTCACCTCAGAAGGTGATGGGGACTTTGCATGTACAATTGTAGGAGAAAACTACAGAGGTATCGCAAACGAAGTTAGATCATACAACATCGACAGAGCAAGAGGTATTGGTCAAGAAAGATCAGATGCAACTCATGCTGACTTTACAGCAGACATTATAGAAGATGACGATTTCGTATTAACAGGGTCAGTATCCATCGCTGCAACAGGTGCTGTAACTGGTTTCGGAACAAGATTCACCTCAGAACTTAAAGAAGGTGATATCATCATTGACGGTGATGGTGACGAACAAGTCATTAATACCATTGCAAGTAATATTGCATGTCAAACAGTTGCAACTGGAAGTGTTGGAACCATGGCAAATGCAAACTGTACTCGAAGAAGAGTTAAGATTTACGATCAAGATCAATCTGCAGCTATCTTTGCATGGCCAAGAGACTATGTTAAGACACATACACCCGATGAATGTTCAGTTAAGAAACAAAAAGTAATTCGTTCAAGTGGTGGAAACATTGTATTAGATACAGACAATAACGAAGCATTCTTACAATTATCAAGAGACAATTTCCAAATTTCAATACTTGATTTGAATGGTAACTCAGCTGGTGGTGATGTACTCGGTAAAGAGTTTGACCCAACAGGAGTCAGTGCAGTTAAAAGTTCACCTACTGCAACAACTGAGAGATATACATTCCCAGTATCAGGAGTTTCAGATGGTGTTGACTTTATAGTATCATATGCAGTTACATTATCTGCACCAGTAAAAAGTAATAAGACACTAAGAAGATCAAGATGTTCAATCGTTGACACTGCATATGTAGCGGGTGCATCGAAATACGGAACATGTTATAATAACAAAGAAATATCTCTAGGGGTTTCAGATACTTTTGCAATCAGAGGTATCTTTGAAGGGATTGGTGGTTCAACACCTCTTCCACCTAGTGCAATATTATCAATTGCATCAGGATTACCCGAATCAGAAGAAGTTATTATCGGACAAACATCAGGTGCAAAAGCAAGAATCATTAAATACAACGCTGGAGCTGCAACATACTTCTACTACATGAACCAGTTTACTTTCTCAGACGGAGAGAGTGTAGTAGGACAAACCACAAATGCAACTGCAACAGTAGGAACATTAACAGCGGGTAGTGATAACATTACTGATAGATACTTCTTTGACAATGGTCAAAGAGATGGATTCTATGACCATGGTAAGATCACATTAAAACCAGGCGCACCTACACCAAACAATTCAATACTCATAGTGTTCGATTACTTCACATCAAGTGGTGGACAATTCTATGATGTAAACTCATATAACGGAGTAGACTATGGAGATATTCCAGTCTATTCACCAAACAAAGTAGACCTAGGTGGATTAGAACCTGATGGTCAATTCGAATTATCAGACTCACTTGACTTTAGACCAAGTGTTGCACAATTATATACTGATACAAACTTCTCAACTACACAGCCAGACCCAACAAGTCCAGCAAACATTTCAAGTGGTTTGAGTGGTGACCCATTCGATTATACTTCAAGAGTATATTCAGGAACAGGTGCTGGTGCAATAGACACCCCAGTTCCTACATTATCAACAACAGGTGATATTGAATTCTATACTTCAAGAATCGATAAAGTATTCTTGAGAAGTGATGGAAGATTTGATATATCTCAAGGTAACCCATCCATCACACCAACAAAACCAAAAGCTATCGATCAAGCAATCGAGTTGTTTGAACTGTTTGTTCCAGCATTTACTAAAAGGATTAGTGATGTTAGAGTAAGAAGTTTTGACCATCGTAGATATACGATGAAAGATATCGGTAAGATTAATAATAGGGTTACAAACTTAGAAAGAATTACATCTCTTTCATTATTAGAAAAAGATACACAAACACAACAGGTTTTAGATGCAGATGGATTTGATAGATTCAAGTCAGGATTCTTAGTAGATAACTTTAGAGGCCATAAGATTGGTGATGTAAACCATCCCGATTATAAATGTGCAATTGATACTCAAATGGGTATGTTAAGACCTCAATCATTTACTCAGTTCTTTGACATTGCATTGAATACAAGTGCATCATCTAATTACCAAAAGACTGGTGATCTAATTACATTACCTTATCAAAATGTATCATATGTTAATCAAGATAAATCATCAAGACATATCAATGTTAACCCATATCATGTCTTTGCATTTATTGGTAATGTTAAATTAACTCCTGAGAATGATATTTGGAATGACTCAGATAGATTACCTGATGTCAGAATAAACAGAGAAGGAAACTTTGATGCAGTTGTTGCTGGAGTAGGAAACTCTATGGGTACTGTATGGAACTCATGGCAAACAACTTGGTCAGGAACACCTTCTACTGTATCCACAGAGGTTGAATCAACTTCAAGTGGTTCATGGAATGGTGACCCATTACAAGGTGGTACATGGCAAGCAGGAACAGAAATTACAAGAGATATTACAGAGACACCTGAGATTCAAACTAGAACAGGTGTAACAACTTCTGTAGTAGAAGATTTTACAGAAACAAGAAACGATAGAATAGTATCAGTATCAATCATACCGTTCATGAGAGCAAGAACAGTTGAGATCGATGCAACAAACTTAAAGCCAGGCACTAACCACTTCTTCTTCTTTGATGGAATAAGAGTAGATCAGTTTGTAAGACCACATAGTACAGCTTATTCTCAAGATGGTGGAACTACAGTAACATCAGGACTTAAAACAGATGGTAACGGAAGACTAAGAGGATTCTATGAACTACCTAATAGTGATACACAAAGATTCCCAACAGGTAGAAGAGATTTAGTTGTAACTTCATCTTTCTATAATCTATCTAACCCACCGAGTCGTGGAGTTGGTATCTATCAAGCTCAAGGATTATTACAGAGTTCACAAACTGAGATTACATCTACAAGAAATGGTATAGTAATTACAGATAGACAATCAGCAACTAGACAAACATCTAGATCAGGTGAGAGAAGAAATATTGCAAATGTCGATACTCAGGCACCTGATATACCACAGGATACTCAGGAACCAGTAGATGAAATAACAATCGATGTACCTGATACAAATACAGGAAATACAGGGCCAATTGTCCCTCCAGTATTCCCAATTATTTCTACTACATTCCCACCAACGGTAGTTATAGACTTCCCAGTACCCGATCTTCCAATTGAAGTTCCTAATTTCTTTGTGCCAGGCACAGCTGATTTTAGAAACATGAGATTAGATTTAAATATTGAAGGTGAATTTGGATGGGGTGACCCACTTGCACAATCATTCTTATGTGAAGCAAGTGGTGGTATGATGTTAACATCTATTGATTTGTTCTTCCAAGCAAAATCAACTCACATGCCTGTCTCAGTAGAGATCAGAAACATGGTAAATGGATATCCAGGCCAAACAGTTTTACCTTTCTCAGTTAAAACACTAAACCCTGATGCAGTTAATCTATCAGAAGATGGTTCTGCAGCGACAACATTTACTTTTGATTCACCAGTATTCGTAAATGATAATGAAGAATTCTGTTTCGTAGTTTATTCAAACTCAAACGATTACGAATGTTTCATATCAAGAATGGGTGAACCTGATTTAATTACAGGTGAAACAATTTCAGGACAACCATATGCTGGTTCATTGTTCATGTCTCAGAACGCATCAACATGGACTGCAGAACAAACAGACGATCTTAAATTTAATATGAAGATCGCAGAATTTAATAACTCTGTAGCAGCTGGACTGTATTTCGAAAACGAAGACCTTCCAGTATCTAAACTTGCAAAGAATCCAATACAAACAACTGCATCAAGTAATACAGTTAAAGTTTCAAGTTACTTACATGGATTGTACGATACAAGTTCTAACAGTAAAATAAAAGGAGTGAAGGGTGATAGAATAGGTTCAGTATTAGAAACTGATACACCAACTCTTGCTGGTTCACCAAGTGACGGAACATACAGTAACCAAACTCAGAATTCAACAACTGGTAGTGGAACAGGTCTAAAAGTAGATATCACCATTGCAAGTGGAGCGGTATCCGATGTTAGAATCGTAGACCCAGGCCAAGGACATGCAGCTGGAGACGATGTTACTTTTGATAACTTTACTTCAACTCATGACTTAACAGTTAATGTTAAAACAGTGGGAGAAACTCTAGGAGGTCTTCCAGTAGATGCAATTGGTGGTGCATCGTTTGTAAGTTATAGTGCAGTATCAGATATTGGTATTGACTCATATAATGTTGCAGTCGATCTATCAAGTTACATCGGAACAAACAAATTAAAATCAGGATACACTGCATTAGAATCAACTATCGGTGGTGCTGATAATGTAGAAGCAGATAGAAACTACTACTACGACACACTACATACAATGATTCCAAACATCCAAAGAGGTGGTGCAAGAATTCTTTGTAGTACAGAATCAACTGCAATGAAAGCTCCCGAGGGACACATTGCAACAGGTGATACTTCATATGTAAGACGATCTCAGAATAACTTTATCACTATGAATGATAATTCATTCTTAGATAATCCAGGCATAGTTGCTTCACCGTTAAATGAAACAAACGAAATGTCAAGTGTTAGATCATTCAGACTACTACTACAAATGTACACAACAAGTACAACTGTTTCACCAGTTATCGATGTGGGTACAATAGGATGTATTGCAGTTGCAAACAGAGTCAATAACATCAATAGTAGTTCAGATGTGCCTACAGGAGTCACATATTCGGCCTCTACGGAACCCGAAGGTGATAACAATGCATTTGTCTATGTAACAAGAAAGGTAAACCTTAAAACACCTGCTACAAGTCTGAAAGTTATTGCAGATAACTTTAGACCACCAAACACTGATCTTAAATATATGTTTAAGATTATTAAAGCAGACGAGAGTACACCTTTAGATGATATCGGTTTTGAATACTTTAATACAACAGGAGCTCCTGATAAATCAATCGAAGTAGATCAGAGAAACTTCAAAGAGTATGAATATACTGCAGAAGACTTACCTGAATTCACTGCATTCGTTGTTAAGATCGTAGGACAAGGTAACAATACATGTGTAGTACCAGCGGTATCTGCATTGAGATGTATGGCATTAGCATAATGGGTATTAAGGTAGAAGGACATACACATTTGATAAGAGACGAAGAGTCTCATGCAATTATTAATACGGATGTTGAACAATATAGACTCACTATGAGGCGAAGACAAATGTTAAGAACTCAGAGAGATGAGATAAATAGTTTAAGACAAGAAGTAACAGAGATCAAAGGACTATTAAAGGAATTAATTAATAACAATGGCTAGAACAGTAAACAGAAATCAAACTTTAGAAGAGTTTAGAAGTAATTATAATGGACTTGCAGCGGATGTAGGGACACTATCAGGCCTTAGTGGTAATATTTCAAATCAAGGAAATATAGTCGATGCAATTAACGAATTAGAAGCAAAGACTTTCTATTTCGACTCGTTTACTTTTACTGCAACTGGTTCTCAGACAACTTTTAACTCATCACACGAAAGTGACAGTAAGACTGTAAGGATTAGAACAGGTAGATACCAAGTATTTAAAAATTCTGCTCTACTTATAGAAGGTAACGATTTTAACCTTGGGTCATTAAGTAATGGTGAGTATGGTGCAATTACTTTAAACTCAGGTGCATCTGCTGGTGACATTATTACAATCTACACCTTTACAGGTTCAGTAGTTGGTACACAAAGTGGTGTCGGTGGTGCTGGTGGTGGTCAGTTTACAGAAACTGCTCAAAACACAATTTACAATATTAACTCCAATGGTGTTATTCTTAATGGTGATAGTACCTCAAGAACAACAGTCTTAGAGTCAGGATATACTTTACAACTGGCAGGTAAAACTTTTGCAGAAGATGATTTAATCTCAGGAGTAGCTGGAAAGAAAGTACAATTCCCAATTGTATCTGATGGTACTGCACAATTTACTGGTGGAGTTGGAACAGGATTTAGTTCAATAACTTCTACTGCATTAGTAGGAAATTTAACAGGTGATGTCACAGGAAATGTCACAGGTGATGTATCAGGAAGTTCAGGAACAACAAATTCTATTAGTGCTCATAGTATAAATGCATTGAGTGATGTTGCATTAGACTCTCCAGCAAATGGTCAGGTACTTGTATACAATACATCAAGTAGTAAATTTGAAAACCAAAATGCAGCTGCAACTTATACAAACGAAGATGCACAGGATACTGTGGCTGCAATGATCGCAGCTGGAACTCACAGTAATATTACTGTTACTTACGATGATGCTGCGAATACAATGTCTTTTTCTGCAGCTTCTCAATACAGTGATACTAATGCAAGAAATGCCGTCTCAGGTGGAGATGGTCTTGCATACAACGCATCATCAGGGGTATTTGCTGTTAACACTTCCAACGGGATAGAAATCAATAGTGATTCAGTTGAACTAGATTATGAGATCGTATCTTCTGCACCTAGTGGTGTCGGTTCTACTGCAACTGGACACCTATGGTTTGTAGTATGATATGGCTGACGAAATTTATATAAACACAGGGTCGACTTTTCAACAACCCTATCAGGGTCAAGTACCAGCAAACGCTCAACAACCAGTTATCAGGAACATTGATGGAACATATCCAGCAAATGCTCAGAGTCCGTTCACTTATCAGAACAGACAACCTTTTACATATCAAGATCAGAAAAATGCTAGACAACCTGTAATTTACGATCATCGATCTCCGTTTACATATATTAGACAAGGTCGATCTCCATTTACATATCAACATCCAACAATTAGAGATGGACAACAACCAGCCATATATCAGGTACAAAGTCCGTTTACATATAATAGACAAGGTCAATCGCCATTTACATATCAACATCAGTCACCTAGTACATATCAGTTCCAAGCGAATAAACAACAACCGACTATTAAACAACAGTCTTACAATGATGTAAATGTAAATAGACAAACATCATATACAGTTGATGCTCGAACTCCTATACAAGAACCTCATATTGGTAATAGACAAGTTGGTGTTCAAGGGCCGTACATAGGTTCTAACCAACAACCCTTTTCCAACTATGAACCTGAGTTGAATTCATGGTTGAATTTTAGACAACCTCAATCTACTCAAGTTCAAGGGCCGTATATAACACCACAAACATATGCGTTTCAAGCAAATGCATCTAATGTGCAGACCAGTAAACAACAACCAGTAAGTTCACAGAGTCCATTTACAGTTACAGGTCAAACCCATGCTACTGTATGGAACCAACAGATTGGTGAACCTTTTCCTTACAGGCAGCCAGTAACCAATCAACCAGCAAGACAGCCTGTTTCATCACGAAGTCCATATAGACAACCTAGTATTTCATTGTCTAATGTTGGTAATGCAAGACAACCTTATAGACAACCCTTACAACAACCATCTATCTATCAACATATTAGACAGGTTGCTTACGATCATAGATCACCGTTTACATATCCTAGGACAGATGTGAATGCACAACAACCCAATATTAGAGATATACAACAACCATATCCTTATATTGCAAATGCACAGGAGAGTAATGAGAGGAATGCAAGGAATCCTTTCACTTACGATTATAGACAACCTAGTAATATACAACAAGCATATCCTTATACTGCAGATGCACAACAACCTACAATTAGGGATAAACAAAGTCCATTCACTTATCCACATCCAGTGAATGCACAACAACCTTATATTGCAGATGCAAGATCACCTAGTACATATCAGGAAGGTTATACTTACACTTACGATCATAGATCACCTTTCACATATCAGGTGAATTATTCAACTACAAGACCCATCGGGCCTCTTGCAAAAGTTAAAGGTGTCTTTGTAAACGATGGTGGTACAGTTAAAAAAGCACAGACTGTTCATGTGAATGATAGTGGAACTGCAGAAAAAATACATGATGCAGTGCCTAATGCACAGTTCTTAAAAGGATAAATAGTAATATGGCAATCATAGCAAATTTATACATCGATCAAGGAACAGACTATGCAATCACTGTAGACTGTACAGATACAGCTGGTGAGGTTTTAGACCTTAATGGATACACTGCAGCTGCACAAATGAGAAAAACATACGGTTCTTCTTCAATCAGTGCAACATTTGCTACAACTATTAATGCAAGTCAAGGACAAGTAACTTTATCACTAAACGATACTCAAACTACAGGTTTAGAAAGTGGTAGATATGTATATGACCTAAATATCACAAAGACTTCGTCATCAGAAACAACCCGAGTTGTTGAAGGACAAGCAATACTTACACCAGGCGTAACGAGGTAATCATGGCAAACATTAAGGCAAGAGTTCTACAAGGAAATTCAATCAGAGCAAAACAGGTTGCAATTGGTAACTCTACTACAGTGCAAGCTGATATTTCTGCAAAGTCAATCAATGAACTCTCAGATGTAAACGCATCAGAAACAGACAACGGGGTTCTTCAATACAACGCTTCTACAGACAAGTGGGAAACCACCAATGTTTTAGACGGCGGAACATTCTAATCGTATAAATACTTATACCAATCAAGGTGACATTCAGTGAGTCACGACCCACATAGTGAGTGGACTGATTAATGATGTATCTTTCTCGGACAGTGAAGAGAATAAAAGCTTTTAATTAAACAAATATAATATTCCTAGGAGGAATACAAAATGTCAACAGTAATTCAGATTAAACGAAGTACAGGACTGTCGGCTCCATCTGTTAGTAATCTTGCAGAAGGGGAATTGGCATATGTACAGGATAGGTCTAATTCGGGTGCTGGTGCAAAACTTTATATCGAGTCAGTAGATTCAGATAACTCTACTGCCCTGATTCACGCAATCGGTGGTAAGTATTATACTGATATACTTGCTGGTTCGAGTGCAACTCCTGCCGATTTTAAAATCGGTAACGGGTCTTCTACAGGTGGTTCATTACAACTTATGGAAGACACTGATAATGGTTCAAACTATGTAGCTTTGAAAGCACCAAACGCGGTGACTTCAAATGTAACATGGACAATGCCAGGCTCAGATGGAAGTGCAAACCAAGTTTTAGCAACAGACGGAAGTGGAACCCTATCATTTACTTCAACAACATCGACTCTTGCTGGTGCAACAGATACAAATATTTCTGGCCCAAGTTCAGGACAAGTTCTTGTCCATGACGGTTCGGATTCATTTGATAATGTTAGTATCTCAGGAGACGCAACTCTCGCATCTAACGGTGCATTAACTATTGCAAATGACGCAGTAGAACAAGCAATGATTGCAGATGACGCGGTTGGTGCAGACCAACTAGCTGCAAGTGCAGTTGTTATTGGTTCGATTGCAGCTGCAACTCTAGTAATAGAGTCAGAAGGTATTGGGTCTAACGACAACGATACAACAATCGCAACTTCAGCTGCAATTAAAGATTATGTCGATACACAGGTAACTGCCCAAGACCTTGATTTCCAAGGTGACACAGGTGGTGCATTGTCAATCGATTTAGACTCAGAAACCCTTTCAATCGTTGGTACTACTAACGAAATTGAGACAGCAGGTTCAGGTAATACAATCACAGTCGGTTTACCCGATAATGTGACTATTGCTGGTAACTTAACAGTAAGTGGTACAACTACTACAGTTAACTCTACTACTGTTTCTATTGCTGACCCAGTATTTGAAATCGGTGATGACAGTTCAGATGATAACCTAGACCGTGGTATTAAATTTAAATACAACAGTTCAGGTGCCAAAGTTGGTTTCTTCGGTTTCGATGATTCAACTGGTAAATTCATTGCTGTAGGAGCTGCAACAGATAGTTCTTCAACATTCTCAGGAACAGCATTAAGTGCTGTGTTCGGTGGATTAGAAGCAACTGGTCTTGCTCTTTCAGGGTCTATAACCTCAGTAGACGGGTCTGCTCCAACAGCAGGTCAGGTGTTAATTGGTCACGGTACTAACGGTGACTTTGCAGCTGGAACCCTAACTGCTGGTGAAGGTATCGATGTGACTAATGCGGATGGAAGTATCACAATAGCTGGAGAAGATGCAACTGACTCTAATAAGGGTATTGCAAGTTTTGCTTCTGCAAACTTCACAGTTTCAAGTGGTGCAGTCACAATCACTGCTATAGATGGTGGTACATTTTAATTAATCATCTTTAGGAGGAGATACCGATGGCAACAGAGATTAAATTCAAACGAAGTTCGACTCAGAACGATCTTCCCGTAGTCAGTGATCTTGCCCTAGGCGAGATTGCAATTAATACCTATCATGGTCGTGTTTACACGGAGAAAAATGATGGGTCGGCTGCAATTGTGGAAGTCGGTTCAGTCCCAGCTTCTCTAACAATCAATGATGCAATCACATTTCCTACAAGTGATGGTTCAGCAAATCAAGCCCTAATCACAAATGGTTCGGGAACTTTATCGTTCTCAACCGTTGGTGGTACAGGACTATCAAGTTTTACATACACAATATCAGGTAATACAACTGCTATTACTGGTAATGATGATGACTCAAACTCTTTATCCTACACAGCAGGTTCAGAGCAAGTTTATCTAAATGGTGTAAAACTGATTGATGGTGGAACAGACTATACAACCACTAACTCCACAACTATCACTTTGGCTGCAAATGCGATAAGTGGTGATGTCGTACAAGTTCTTGCATATACAAGTGCAGACTTGGTACAAGGATACTACACGGCATCGGCATTAACTGCTACAACGGCTGATCAAGTGCTTTCATCTAACGGGATTGCAAATAAAGCAATCAAGTATGTGATATGTGCAACTCATGCTTCTGCAGGCACTCACGCTGCAGAGGTTTTATTAATCAACAATGGTTCAAATTCATATTTCGTTCAATACGGTGATGTGTTTTCGAACAGTTCGTTGTTCACTTTAGATAGTGATATTGACTCAGGTAATATGAGACTTCTCGTAACACCAGCCAATACAAATACAACGATAGATACATTCCAAATTAGACATTCATAGGAGGATGAGTAATGGCTATAAGTAAATCATTCAAACTTGCAGAACTCATTCGTCATATTGAATATGATTCTACGGATGATGTAATCAAAACAAGTAAAGCAACTCAAGATAAACATAAAAAGAGGGATGCTACAAGCAAATCCTCTACCGATGTTTTCAATCTTGATACCTTTGCTCATGCAAGCTTTAGGGCTGCAAGATACATCGTTGCAATGTCTAAAGGAACAGATTTCCATTCAACGGAAATTATGTTGATTCATGACGGAACCACAGTATCATTAACTCAATATGGAGTATTGCAAGATGCGACACTTGCATCATTTGATGCAGACATCAATGGTGACAATGTTAGACTTAGGTGTACACCAGCTTCGGCTACTACGACTACAATCAAGTATGACCGTACACTGGTAGAAGCGTAAGAGAACTTCAAACCAAATTAAATGGGGCTTCGGCCCCATTTTCTTTTATTTTATCATTCGGGTACGGCCCTCGATCTCATAAATAAACTTATACATTCTAAACAATTCAATTTAGGACACGGAGAAACATGGCAGATACAAAAAATTTCAGAGTAGAGTATGGAATTAACAGTGGTTCTAGTGAGGTGATAAATTCAAGTGGGAAAGTTGTAGCATCTGCTCTTACGGCAGTCGATTCAGACGATATAACAGAAGGTTCGTCTAATACATTTTTTACTACAACCCGTGTGAATAACCATCTAGCAGATTCCGGCTCGGCAAAGACAATTAATAATGCTACAATAGATGGAGGAACATTCTAGTGGCTGCACAGAATTTTAAAATCAAGAACGGTTTAACGGTAGGTACTACTGAGGTAATCGATAGTTCAGGTGACTTAACAAATGCAGCTTTCGGAACTGCAGCTAAAGAAGCAATTGACGATCAAGTAAATACTCTAATGACCGCAGGTTCGGGAATCTCATTAGCATATGACGATTCAGCAGGTACATTAACAGTAACAAGAGATGCAGAAACAGGAGACATCGAAGGAGTTGTTGCTGGTACAAACTTAAGTGGTGGTGGTACATCAGGTACAGTCACATTAAATGTAGAACAAGAATTAACAAACTCAACTGCACCATTTTACCATAAAGTCGCTGTAACAGTAGTCAGTGATAGTGGTAACAAATATGCAATGGATGGAAATACATCAGGTGGTGTTGCAGTTAGATTGATGCCTAACATAGTTTATAGGTTCGATCAATCAGACAGTTCAAACGCAAACCATCCATTAAGATTTTCAGAAACCTCAGATGGAACCCACAACAGTGGTGCAGAAATATCTGATGGTTATCTAATATACAACAAAGTCGGAACACCAGGCTCGGCGGGTGCATACACAGAAGTTGCATTTGACCAAGAAAGTAACGACACATTATACACATACTGTTCTGCTCATAGTGGTATGGGACAGACAGTCACATTAGGATATGCTGGTGACATTACAGGTGTTACTGCTGGAGACGGTCTCTCAGGTGGTGGTGCAACTGGAGCGGTATCACTTGCATTAGATTTAAGTGAACTAACAGCTGCAGTGGTAGACCCTGCGACAGATAGTATTGCAATTATCGATGCTGGAGATGGTTCATCTAAGAAAGAAGCAATCGCAGACCTTGCAACGATGCAAGCTGGAGACGGACTAAGTGCATCAAGTGGTGCATTTGCAGTAAATGTAGATGACAGTTCAATAGAAACAAGTTCAGATTCACTACGAGTCAAAGCTGGTGGTGTTACAAATGCAATGTTAGCAGGTTCAATTGCAAACGCAAAACTTGCAAATTCAGCAATCACAATTGCTGGAAGTTCTACTTCATTAGGTGGAACAGTTCTTGCAGACACCGATGCATTAACAGAAGGTTCAACAAACTTATATCTAACAAACGAAAGAATTGATGATAGAGTTAATGCATTAATAGTTGGTGGTTCAAATATCACATCAACTTATGATGATGCAGCGGGTACATTAACACTTGCTGGTTCGGCTGCATATGCAGACTCAGATGCAAGAGGTGCTATATCAGTAACCGATTCAGGTGGAGATGGTTCACTTGCATACAATAACTCTACAGGTGTTATCACATATACAGGCCCAAGTGCATCAGAAGTAAGAACTCATATAACTGCTGGAACTGGTATTGGAATTAGTTCAGGTGAAGTAAGTATCGGTCAAGCAGTTGCAACATCAAGTAATGTTCAATTTGCAAACTTAACACTTTCAGGTGACTTAACAGTTAACGGAACAACTACTACAGTATCATCAACAAACTCTGTAATTGCAGATGCATTGATAGAACTAGGAAATGGAACATCAGGTTCACCAGCAAATGACGCTGGTTTTGTTATCGAAAGAGGAAGTTCAGACAATGTATTCATTGGTTGGGACGAGAGTGCAGATGCAGTAACATTTGGTACAGGTTCCTTTACAGGTGCTTCAACAGGTAACTTGACAATCACACCAAGTGCAGTTAACACTGGTGCATTGACTATAACAAACGCATCAAACAGTGGTGGTACAGCAAGGAATGTATATCAATCGACATCGGCACCTACAGGTGGTGATGGAGCGGTTGGTGATTTATGGATTTTATACTCTTAATTGAGTCAGTGAGGAATTAAATGGCGTCAGGTAACCAAAAGGTTAAAACCCCTTCGGGTTGGAATGCAACTCAAGGTGCTTGGGTAAAAACAGGCAGTACAACTTGGAAAGCAGTAGATCAGATTTATATCAAGACTCCCGATGGATGGAATGATGCATCAGGACAAGAAGCAACGCAAATTCCTTACCCTTACATTGCAACTGGACAGGAACCAAACATTAGACAAACTATTGTTTCATATCCTTACATTGCAAATGCTCAAGAACCAAATATAAGACAAACCATTGTTCCTTATCCTTATCAAGCAAATGGTCAGGAACCTAACCAAAGATCAAGACAGATTTCTTATACTTATCAGGCACAGGGAAGACAACCGAATACCTATCAACATAGGTCACCGTTTACATACGATAGTAGACAACCTAATACATATTCAATAAGATCACCGTTTACATACGATCATAGGTCACCGTTCACATATGCACGACAAGGTCAATCACCTTTCACATATAATAGAACTGGTAGAACACCATTTACATATCAGGCACCAGCAAGACAACCTTTTACATATCAGGCTCCTGCTCGACAACCTTTTATTGCAAATGCAAGACAACCGAATACATATCAAGCACCAGCAAGACAACCATTTATTGCAAATGCAAGACAACCAGCAACATATCAAGCACCTGCGAGACAACCGTTCATTGCATCTGCGAGACAACCTGCGACTTATCAAGCACCAACAAGACAACCGTTCATTGCAAGTGCAAGAAACCCGTTCACTTATCAAGCAAGAACACCAGTGTTTATACCAGGCGGTGGTGGTGGTTGCTTCAGTTCCGATATGCTTATTCTTATGGGTGATAATAGACTTATGCCTATCAGTGAAGTTCAAGCTGGAGACTTTGTATTATCATTTAACTTTGAAACTAACTTACTAGAATCTAGAGAAGTTGGTGCAATGATGGAACCAAGAGAAGATATACAACTATATAATGTTAAACTTTCAAATGGTAACCACATTGAAATATCAGGTGGTCACCCAGTATCTACAGCAAGAGGTTGGAGATACATTAACGAAGATGCATGGAAAGTAGAAGTTGAAGCTGGAATTGCAGACTTTGAATGTGCAGAGGGTGAATTTGAAGTGGGTGACGAACTATTCTATTTCGGAGAACATGGAGTGATCGTTGAAAGTATAACTAAACAAGAAGAACTACAAACTACCTACAACATTGTCTTGGTAGAAGGTAATGAAAACTATTTTGTTAATGGTGTTCTAGTTCATAACGGAGAGAAGAAGTAATGGCTCAACAACCGTATCCAGCTAGTGCCCAACAACCGTTTACTTATAACGCGCAGAATCCATTTACATATCCTGCGAATTATCAGAATCCGTTCACTTATAACGCACAGAACCCGTTCACATACCCAGCAAACTATCAGAATCCGTTCACTCATAATGCACAGAATCCGTTTACTTATCCAGCTGCTTATCAGTCACCGTTTACGCATAATGCTCAGAATCCATTTACTTACCCAGCAAATGCTCAGAGTCCATTTACCTATCCAGCAAATGCACAACAACCTTATCCGTATATTGCATCTGCTCAACAACCGTATCCATATACTGCAGTAGGACAAGAACCTAATATTAGAGCTGGACAACAACCTGCGATTAAGGACAGACAATCACCGTATATTGCAGCTGCACAGGAACCAAATATTAGAGATACACAGAGTCCGTTTACATACATGACTCAGGGTCGAGTACCTCAGACATACATTCACCAGTCTCCATTCACATATGCAAGACAAGGTGAAACACAGCAGTCTTATGACCATAGAAGTCCATTTACTTATCAGGTTATTGCAAATACTCAGAACAACTATGACCATAGGTCTCCGTTTACATATGCAAGACAGGGACAAACTCCTGAACCAAGATGGGATGGTGTGGTTACACAACAGTGGCCTGCGACTCCAATTTCCTCTTAATTTAAACACCTAAATATTTCTATGTTAGAGACCATAGAAAACCTTGAACAAGCACGCAAAATCACCTTTAATACTCAGGGTATTGTTACCCAAGGATATCGTCAAGAAGCAATACGATTAGCAGGTTCATATGATTTTGCAAGACCTGAGAGTGAAAAAAGTGTTGATTGTTGGCAAGTGATGAAGTATGCCTTTGAGTCTCAACCACCTATAAAAAAGGTTCATTGGGAACATATAAAAGAAAGGATAAATGATAAAACATTACATACATTTGGACAGTTACATCACAATTCTGTACAGTATCTTAGATATGTTCAAGATGGTTGGACAGAAAAAATAAGACCTGACCATCCTATCGGTGGAGGTTCAATGGACTTCATGAATCAGGATGATGAGTATCAATGGTTATCTACAGTTAGTGACCACCCTGATTGTAATAAATTAAATGACCTAGAAGAGAATGCTCTCAATTCATGTTATTATCACGCTGCAAAAGCACACTGGTTAGTAAACAACATTCAGAAAGAAGGATTGAGACATCCTATCCAAGGACATACACATAAAAGTACAAGTGCCTCAGAATTTGGATTGACTATTCATCCAGGCTCGATCAGATGTAGAGTAATGGAGACCCTTGATGACAATGACCTATATGTTTTAGTTACTGATTTTGAAAATGTATTTGATGAAGTAGAACCTTTTACATTCGAAGAGATGATGGATATGTGGGGTGAGTTAGGTAATAACAAAGGTAATCTATCTGCAATATTCGTTGATGGTAAAATAGAATGGTCACTATCATCTACAGCTGGACTTGATTTTAGAGATGAAGTTTTTGATTTCAATAAAAAAGTATCTAAGTTAACGAAGAAAAAACCAGTTAACATATATCTTGGATACGATTCATCACATAGTGAGGTATACGATGTTGCAGAAGCTTCTATTCATCATTCGATAGAGAAATGTAAGAGTGGTGGTGTATCACATGAATTCTTTAATGACTATAAGATAGAAGTCAAGAAACTTGACATTAATGCAATTTCAGAGTATACTAGACCTTATGCAAATCAATCTACTGAGTTTACTTACAGTAGATTCCTCATTCCATATCTAGAAAACTATGAAGGATTCAGTTTCTTTATAGATGATGATTACATATGGCAATGGTCACCTACATCCTTATTCTATTTCTTAGACCCTGAACATGCAATTGCTTGTGTTCAGTATCAATTCGATCACCATGATGAAACCAAAATGGATGGTGAGAAGAATGTATCATATCCTAAAAAACTTTGGTCAAGTATGATGATCTTTAACAATGGTCATGAGGATTGTAAAAAATTAACACCCGAAGTTGTGAATACTGCAAGTGGACAATACTTACATCAGTTTGAATGGACAGATCAGATAAGTGAAATCCCAGGCCATAAGATTGCAACAGAAGGATATGATAGTGAGTTATTAAAGACTCACCATGCAGTTCATTATACAAGAGGAGGCCCATGGATAAAAGACATGGATTACTCCACCATAAATATGTTAGAACTGTACAAACAGATGAAAAACAAGTTGCCAAAAAGCAACTAATATGTTATAATGGAGATATTATGAATTGTTTAATATACGATCAATGGGGTAATCTTTTTATAAGAAAACCTAATGGACTTGAATGGAGACATGAAAATGTCGATAGACCTGCTTTAGGTTTTGACTTTGATGTTCTTGTATACGATGATGTCGAATTTAAAATTGAAAAATTTGAAGACGGCAAAGAAATGGACGAACAGGAAAAGCAACCCTTAACTGAAACCGATAAAGATGCCATCGAGGCATATATTGAAAATGCTGAACCCCCTAGTGGTGTCAGTCTAAACCAACAGTATGTTGGGAGAATTGCAGAAGTTGTTAGAAACAATGTTATGCATCAATGTGAGAAATATGGATTCGATGATATGATCGAAGTATTGATGGCTGCAAGAGAAGGTTCTGCACATCCATATCGATCAAATGCTAGAAGAGCATTAGAATATTCAGATGCAGTAGCAAATGTTGCAGAGGGTGTATTCAGAGAGATTCAAATCACTAGAGAAGACACACTTAAACCTTTAGATGAATACATAATGCAAATACCACCTCCGTCTATTGGTACTGGTAGAGATCAGTCTGTAGTAGGTTAACATGCCCTCATTCGACTCGATCAATGTCGAACACATTGAGTCCCCTTTTTACATCGAAGACATGCCTTTGGGTAATACAGTCTATGTTATAGATGATTATCTAGAGTCTTCACTTCATAAAGCCATGAATAAACATTTAGATATGTGTTCATGGCAAAAGACTAATCAAGTCGAATATCATGGCCCAAATCGAGGAGGACTTCCTAATCATTCTTTATGGGGATGTTCTTTTATAGTAGGTGAAAACCAAAATGATGGATATCTAAATGGTGCATCAGGACATTCTAATTATTTAATTAGATGGTTTAATAGAAAACTAGAAACAGACTTTGGTTTTGCATGGGTAAGGTTTCAATATGCTGGTGCAAACTCTCAAACCCATGGTCAACATGGAACATGTCATGCAGATTGTCAGAAAGATGATGAATGGAATCTTTCCTTTCTTTATTATACAAATAGATTTTGGAATCCACACTGGGGTGGTAAGTTAAGATTCTATAGTGAAAATAGAGAAGGTGGAATCTTAGAACAAATGGATGATGTCGAAATAGGTTCCGTTGATTTCAAACCAAATCGTCTCTTAATGTTTGATGGAAGAATACAACATGGTGCAGAAGCTCCATCAGAAGATGCACGATATATAGATAGAAGATCAATTGTCGTTAGAGGAGACGAGATCGAGTTATTAAATAAGGAAGATAGATATGCCTACAATTGAGTTTAGAACATATAATAAACCATCGTTTGAAATGTTCAGACCAGTTGCAGCTAAATCTATGCAACCTGAATGGTGGAAGAAACAAAAGATTCGTGTAGACCATCGTGGTCGTGTTGCACAAACAATAAGGTCTTGTCCTTCAATGCAAGACTGGTTAACAATGGGATATTATATTGTTTCAAGTGTTGATATCCCAATTAGAAATGGATTAGATTGGAACTGGCCTAGTGGAGAAAGATTCACTACGGATGAAGAAATTCCAGTACATTCTAGATCACACCCGTCTGCTCAAATGCAAGATTCTATAGAGTATATGGGAGAAGATGGCCCAGTTAAAGATGCATTTAAAATATCATCTTACTGGAATATGAAAACCCCGCCGGGCTATTCTGTTTTATTTTTAGACCCTTTCCTGTTTCAGAATAAATACTTTGCATGTTGGCAAGGAGTGATTGATACTGATGAGTTCAATGTTAATTTGGACAATGCACAGATCATATTCTATCCTAAAGTAAACCATTCATTTGTTATACCAGCTGGTACTCCACTGGTACAAGTGTTCCCATTTAAGAGGGAAGAATGGACATCAACATATTTTTTTCAAGAACACTCAGATTGGCATAAGAATCATGGAACACATGAGAAGTCAATGCAAAAATGGCAAAGGAGTTTGGAATTGGTAGATGCAGATGGAACACCCAATGAGAAGATCAACATCGGTGGTTATAGGAATGCTAAAATTTGGAAACCAAAGAGTAAATACTTTGATAAACCCGAAGAAGTAAACCCACCACCTGAATGTCCAATGCACAGATCAGAAGAACAGCTGGAAATGGACTTTAATGATAAACAACGAGAGTTGACAGATTTAAATTGGGACGGTTCGGAGTCAAAGAAAATAGATAGAGATTAGATTATGTCAGTTAGATTATTATTTCCAACATTACTTTTCGAGTATAACTTGTTGGAAGAAGGGTTAGTTACTCAAACATATTTGGATGAATTAAAAGCAGATATGGATGCAATGAGAATGAAAGACCCAGTGGGAAGACAGATTTCTAATGCATATACTGGTTGGCAATCGAATGATGGTTGTGAATCTAGGCCTGCATGGGTAAAAATGATGAGAGTCATTAAAGAGAAATTCAACCAAGAGATACTTCCTTTTAGTGGAGTGTGTACATCAAAATTCCAAGTTAGAATGGGTAATTGTTGGGCAAATATAAATGATAGAGGTGCATGGAATAAACCACACGGTCACAATGGATGTTGGTGGAGTGGTGCATTATACATTAATGCAGAAGGTGACGAAGGAGATTTCGTTGCAATCAATACAGACCCTAAAGTATTAAGTGACTTCCCAGCATCATCTAGGTTTAGGGAGAATCATTGTATAAGACCTATCTCAGGAACACTTCTTTGTTTCCCTAGTGGTCTACTACATATGGTTGAACCCAATGCATCAGGTAATGATAGATACAGTGTTGCATTTAATATGAATAATGAGAGGTTAGGTGGGTCACCTCAAGAGACAGCAATCCCTATAGATGAAAACTGGAACAAATTCGATATAGAAGAAGGCGAAGTAAAGAGATAATTTCCATAAATAATCGTATGGAAATAACGATATCACCTTACATCATTTGGAATCTAGTGATGACTGTAATCATAGTCCCACTAGGATTTTTGATTCGTACAGTCCTATCTGAACAAAAAAGACTAGATATTCTCGTCAATAAAACTAGGGAAGAGATCGCAAAAGACTATGCCACAAGAGAACAGATTGAGGCAGACTTCAATAGGATTATGACTTCTATTCAGAAGATAGATGAGAAACTTGATAGACTTCAGCAGAAAACTTTCTTCCAAGAATAAAAAAGGTATAAATAGTAGTATACGAAAGGAAATACTACTATTATGGCAAAACCAAACTCAAAAGCATCATTAAAAGAATATGTTAAAAGAAGACTGGGAGCTCCAGTCTTAGAAATTAATGTAGACGATGACCAGTTCGATGATAGAATTGATGAGGCATTGCAATACTTCCAAGAGTATCATTATGACGGTTCTATGCGTGTTTACTTAAAACACCAGTTAACTTCTGATAACATTGCAACTATGAGAACAGATGAGACCTTTACTGAGTCTGCAGCTGGTACTCATGACTATACAGATCAACAAGTAAAACAACAAAAGAATTATATCGTTTTACCTGAGTTTGTATTGGCAGTCAATAGAATTTTCCCGTTCACCGATAAACATAACATGAACATGTTTGATCTTAGATATCAATTAAGATTAAACGATCTATACGATCTTTCAGCTACAAATATTCTGTACTACGAAATGGTACAACAACACATCACAATGATGGATAATATTTTAGTTGGTCAAGTTCCAGTTAGATACAAACAACATATGAACAGACTATACCTCGATGGAGATATGGAATCACTGAACGCTGGTGAATTTATCATAATAGAATGTCATAGAAAAATAGACCCAACTGATTTCACAGATATATACAACGACATGTGGTTAAAAAGATATACAACTGCATTAGTGAAACACCAGTGGTCAGAGAATTTATCGAAGTTTGAGGGAATTGCATTGCCAGGCGGTGTGACTATGAATGCATCAGAAATGAAAGCACAAGCACAAGAGGAGATAACAAAGCTGGAAGAAGAGAGTAGGTTAAACTACGAACTTCCCGTCATGGATATAATGGGGTAATTGAATGCCTACGAATGTTTACTTTAATCATGCTGTAAAAACAGAACAGCACCTCTATGAGGACTTAGTCGTTGAATCATTACGATTCTACGGACACGATCTCTTATATCTACCTAGAACGATTGTAGAAGAGGATACTATATTTACTGAGGATGTACAATCCACATTCGGTGACGCCTATTCGGTTGAAATGTATCTCGAAAATACAGAAGGGTTCGAAGGAGACGGAGACCTTGTTTCTAAGTTCGGTGTACAGATACAAGAGGAAGCAACATTCATTATATCTTTAAGAACATGGGAGAGATTCATTTCCCTAGATTCTAACCTTGCAGTATCACTAAGACCTAACGAAGGGGATTTAATTTACTTCCCACTTACAGGTTCATTATTTGAAATCAGATTCGTAGAAGACCAAGACCCATTCTTCCAGTTAGGAAAGATGTTTGTATTCAAGATGAGATGTTCATTGTTCGAATACTCAGGAGAAGATTTCGATACTGGTACAAGTGCAGACTTGGTAGAAGCAGATCAAGCTTACACAATCGAATTGACCATGACTGGTACTGGAAACTATACTCATGGAGAGAATTTAACTACTGTAATTGATTCAGTTACACATACAGTTGGAGAGGTTGTACTATGGCAACCAAATGCAAACAAACTTACAATTAAGGATAACACTAAGACACTACAAGTTGGAGATACACTAACAGGTGCATCATCTACAACTGCAAGAGCTATTGGAAGTATCGTGGATGTTCAATCATTCCATAATCTAGCTTCTGCTCAGAATAAAGAATTTGAAGATAAGGATAGTTCATATCTAGACTTTAGTGAAGTTAATCCATTCGGTGAACCATAAAATGATAGAAAAAATAATAGCAGAAACGATTGGTTGTGACCAAGACGCAGTAAAAGATGAATCTAATTTTGTAAAAGATTTAGGTGCAGACTCATTAAATATTGTTGAATTGGTCATGGAGATTGAAAAAGAATTTGATATAGAAGTTCCTGATGATGATGCAGAAACATTACATACAGTTGCAGACTTGAAACAGTATATTGAGGACAACTCATAATGTTCGGAACTTATTTCTATAACGAAACAATCAAGAGATCAATATCAGTCTTTGGTACATTGTTCAATAATATTGACATCAAGAAAACTAAAGCTGATGGGACTGTACTCACATCACAAAAAGTACCCATAAGTTATGGGCCTAAACAAAAGTTTCTCTTAAGGTTACAAGACGATGCAAAGGCAAGGGATGGTAGTGTTACCTCGATCTCTTTACCTCGTATTGCATTTGAAATGACTGGATTAGAATACGACCCTACAAGACAACAAAACAAATTAATCAGAACTACTAAGACAACAGTAGAAACTGCAGATACAGGAAAGAGAGGATTCCAGTATCAACCAGCTCCATATAACATTAACTTTTCAATGTCAATACTTGCAAAGAATGTTATAGATGGTATACAGATTTTAGAACAAATACTTCCTTACTTCCAACCTGAGTATACCGTTGCAATGAAAATGGTAGATGCAATGAGTGAAGTAAGAGATGTACCAGTCATATTAACATCTACCAATATGGAAGATATGTATGAAGGTGCATTCGAAGAAAGACGAGTTATCGAATATACACTAGAATTTACTATGAAGACATACTTCTTCGGCCCAGTTTATACAGGTGAGGTTATTAAGAATGTTATCGAAAGAGATTACATTAATGATAATGTTCAAGCTGGATTTACTTCAACTGAGATACAAAACTCAGGACTGGTCAAAGAAGTGAAACACTACGAACCAGCATTCGGTGAAGTTGCTAATGCAGTATCGAACAGTTCAACAGTGTCCTTTCCAAGTGCAATAAATAGTAAGATAAGTGCAAACGATGAAGTGTTTGGTACAAATTTATCAACCAATCCTACAGTTAGTAGTGTTGCAAGTGATAAACTATCAATAGTATTGAGTGGTAATATTACTATCGATGCTGGTACTACACTTAAGTTTGTTGGTTCAGTTGACCCAAGTGATACATTTGTGGTTGCTGAAACGGTGACTTTTTATGATGACGGAGCTCCCTCTACATATAGTGAGGATACGGCTGGTGATAGTTAATTATGGCAAAAGAAATAGACGAAAAATTAGATAATCTTCTTGATATCGGTTCTGATATCAAACAAGAAACCAAGTTAGTCAAACTTCCGACAAGGGAGAAGAATATTGAAACAGACTACAAGTATGCCCGTGAGAACCTCTATGACCTCGTAGAACGCGGTCAGGATGCAATAGACGGCATACTAGAACTATCCAAAGAGACAGAACACCCTAGGGCATATGAAGTTGCTGGACAACTTATAAAGACTGTATCTGAGACTGCAGAGAAGTTAATAGATATACAGAAAAAATTAAAAGACCTAGAGAAAGAAGATAGTTCCGTAAGAACGCAACACAATCACCTTTATGTAGGTTCAACAAGTGAGTTGCAAAAGTTCTTAAAGAAGGAGTCTAAGAAAGATGTTCGAGACGATTGAAAACCCAAAATTTGCCCCGATACCAAACGATTTAACAACGGATGACCCGTTGTGGATGATCTCGTTAGCACAGATCACCCGACACAATGAACATTATTGGACGGATGTTGATGATATCCATACCTATAATGCATATGAAACTATAATTAAAGATAAGGTTAAAGACAAAGTAGTTTGTGACCTAGGAAGTGGTCTAGGAGTATTACTTCACCTTGCAGAATACCATGGTGCAAAAGAATGTATTGGAATAGAATCTAATACACAAGCAGCTGTATACTCTCAAGGTATGTACCCTCACTGGAATATTATACACAACAACTTTTTTAAAATGCATGATTGGCCAGTAGCAGATATCTATCTGCATAATCTAGATCAATCAATGTTAAAACCTATGATGGATAAGGCAGAACTGGTAGGTTTACATCATGATTATCAAATATTCCCAAGACCTAAGAACCTACGGGACACACCTAAAGGGGTCGTAGAGTCCTCTCTAGTGCCGTTAGAAGGTGAACCTATGGATGGAATGGTAGACTTTGTTAGAACTCACGACAGGGCCTTTAAAGAGAGGTTACGACTTGGTTAAACCAGTAAATGAAGGATACTTAGGAAACACCCTCATCAAGAGAGCAGGTGTCGAGACCCAGTATACCAAAGAAGAGTTAGAAGAATACTTAAAGTGTTCTAAAGACCCTTGTCATTTTATTGAACAATATACTCAGATCATATCTCTAGATGAAGGTATGGTTCCATTTAAACTGCGTGGGTATCAAGATAAACTTATAGAACATTATAACTCAAATAGATTTAATGTAGTTCTTGCATCAAGACAGTCAGGTAAATCAATCACATCATGTGCATATCTATTATGGTTCCTATTGTTTCATCCCGAAGTAACAGTCGCGGTACTTGCAAACAAAGGTGCAATTGCAAGGGAAATGATCGCGAGACTCGTAACCATGTTAGAGTCTGTACCCTTCTTTTTACAGCCAGGCGTTAAGATTCTAAACAAGGGTTCGATAGAATTTGCAAACGATTCGAAGGTGGTTGCAGCTGCAACATCTTCAAGTTCGATTCGTGGTATGTCAATTAACTTACTATACCTCGATGAGTTTGCATTCGTTGATGATGCAGATACATTCTATACTGCAACATATCCCGTTATCACATCAGGTAAAGACTCGAAGGTTATCATTACATCTACTGCAAACGGTGTAGGTAATATGTTTCATAGAATATACGAGTCTGCAGTACACGAACAATCAGAATATAAACACTTTATCATAAACTGGTACGATGTGCCGGGCCGTGATGAAGAATGGAAGAAAGAGACCATTGCAAACACCTCAGAGGCACAGTTTGAACAAGAGTATGGTAACTCATTCTTAGGAACAGGAAACACCCTAATCAACTCAGATACCTTGTTAGGTATGATGGCATATGACCCTGAATGGAACAGGGATAGCGTAAACATATATAAAAGACCAATAGAAGGACATGAGTATGTCTGTACGGTTGATGTTGCAAAAGGGAGAGGTATGGACTTCTCCACATTTACCGTCATCGATGTATCTACAAGTCCTTTTGAACAGGTTGCAACATATAGGGATAGTATGATAAGTCCCATGCTGTTTCCTGATATTATAAATAAGTATGTACGAAATTATAATGATGCATTAGTTATAATTGAAAACAATGCTGAGGGTGGAATGGTAGCAACTCAGTTACACTATGATATTGAATATCCAAATGTGTTTGTCCAAGGACAATTGAAAGCAGAAGATATCGGTGTCACAGTTAACAAAAAAATTAAAAGAATTGGTTGCTCCACACTCAAAGAATTATTAGAGGAAAATAGATTAAAAGTTGTAGATCGTGCTACTATAACAGAATTGATGACCTTTGTCACAAAAGGAAATTCCTTTCAAGCTGACAGAGGATATCATGACGATATGGTTATGAATCTAGTGTTATTCAGTTGGTTCATCACTACTGAATATTTCTATCACCTTACGGACAGACAGGTTAAAGACTTGTTATATGCCGAACAACAAAAGATGATAGAAGACGATGTCTTACCAGCTGGGGTCTTCGGAGATGTTAAACCCGAGGAAACCACCTTTGTCGATGACGAAGGAGACCGTTGGTATAGTAAAGACATGGGTAATGAGATGAAATTGTAGTTCTTTAGAAACTATAAAGTTATAAATAAAACAGTAAACAACTTTTTACATTAACAGGAGAAAAATATGGCATTTCAAGTATCACCAGGCGTACAAGTCAAAGAAGTTGACTTGACAAATGTTGTGCCTGCAGTATCTTCTACTATTGGAGGATTCGCGGGTTCATTTAGATGGGGCCCTGTTGATGAAGTAGTATCAGTTTCAGATAGCAAAGGTTTGGTAGACCATTTCTTTACACCAGCAGACACAGACGCAGGTGCAGAGGATTTCTATTCAGCAGAGGCTTTCTTAAGATATGGTTCATCATTAAAAGTTGTTCGTGTTGCAAGTGCAACTGCCTATAACGCAAACGCAGGAGGAGACTCCGATGCTTCCATCAAAAACCTTGATGCATATCAAACAGGTTTTGAAGATGGTGGTGCAGCGGGAACCGTTGGGGCATGGACTGCAAAATATCCAGGCGTAATTGGAAACTCATTGAAAGTTTCAGTATGTGCATCTTCCGATGCATATTACAATGACAATATAACTACTCTAGACGCTGCAGAAGCAGCTGGTCAGACAGTTATTAGTGTTACAGCAGAAACAGGTTTCAATGTTAGAGATATCGTCAGGTTTGGAACTGACACTCAAGAATATAGAGTGACAGCAACCGCAACAGGAACAATAACCGTAGAAGCCCTAAACCAACCAGCTGGAACTGGATTAGTCAACGCAGTTGACAACGCAACTCAAGTTCACAGATATTGGGAGTTTTATAATCAATTTGATAAAGCTCCAGGCACATCTGCATCTGCAACAGCAGCTTCAGGTAGTGCAGACGAGATTCATGTCGTAGTTATAGACGAAGACGGAGTTATCACAGGTAAACAACACGAAGTTCTAGAAACTTACGGGTTTGTTTCATGTGCATCTGATTCAAAGAATTCAGAAGGTGCTTCTAACTACTACAAGACTAAAATCAATAATCAATCAGATTGGATTTGGTGGACTGGTCACAGTACATCAACTCACCCAGCTGTAAATAGCACTCATACACATGCATTATCAGGTTCTACTGCATTCGGTAGACCTTCTGCACCAATCGCATCATCTCTAGCAGATGGAGCTGACGGTGCATTACCTACACCAGCAATTAAATATGCTGGATATGTAGATAATTTCGGTGATGCAGAAACTATGGATGTTAGTTTCCTAATTACAGGTTCTACTAGAACTTCAAACGGAGACCTATTAACAGATCACAATACGATTGTTAATCAATTAATTCAAATCGCAGAAAACCGTAAAGACTGTATGGTAATTGCTTCACCTCGAAGAGCATCAGTCGTTAATGTCGCTTCTGAATCAACTCAAAGTTCAAATGTAGTAGCAGATTATGCATCAGTTACTTCAAGTTCTTATGCAGTATTAGATTCAGGTTGGGTATACCAATATGACAGATATAACGATAGATACTGTTGGGTGCCAGGCAACGGACATACATCAGGTATCATGGCAAGAGCAGACCTATTACGAGACCCTTGGTATTCACCAGCGGGATTCTCTAGAGGTCAGTATCTAGGAATAACAAAACTTGCATTTAACCCATCGCAATCATCGAGAGATGACTTGTATCAAGCAAGAATTAATCCAATAGTTACATTCCCAGGCCAAGGAACAGTTCTTTTCGGAGATAAAACTGCATTAAGTACACCATCTGCATTCGATAGAATCAATGTCAGAAGGTTGTTCATTGTCTTAGAGAAAGCAATTGCGGTTGCAGCTAAATCACAACTCTTCGAATTCAACGATGCATTCACAAGAGCACAGTTTAGAGCTGCCGTAGAACCTTTCTTAAGAGATGTTAAGAACAGAAGGGGTCTAACAGACTTCACAGTATTATGTGATGAAACTAACAACACTGATACAGTTATAGATAGAAACGAATTTGTATGTTCTATCTTTGTGAAACCTGCTAGAAGTATTAACTTTATCACACTAAACTTCGTGGCTGCAAGGTCAGGGGTTGAGTTTGAAGAAATCTACGGAGCAGTTTAAGGAGTAAGACATGGCAACAATAGACGAATTTAAAGCACAACTGATTGGTGGTGGCCCAAGACCTAACCGTTTCAGAGTCTTCATTCCTAGAAGTGGAAATAGGATTGAGTTCCTATGTAAGGCTGCTGCAATACCTGCTGCTACCCTAGGTGAGATTATCGTTCCTTTTAGAGGACACAATCTTAAACTTGCTGGAGACAGAACATTTGAAGATTGGTCAGTGACCATAATCAATGATGCTGAGTTTTCTGCAAGGTCAGGCTTAGAGGCATGGCAACAAGATATACAAGAACTAGACTCAGGTGTAGGTATGGCATCTAATGACTACCTATTGTCTAGGGCTTTTGTAGAACAGTTAGGAAAAGACGACGCAGTCCTTGCGAGATATGAATTCTTCAACATGTTCCCGAAAAACATTGCTCAGATCGAATTAAGTTACGAAACTGTAGATGCATTGGAGGAATACACTGTTGATTTCACATATTCTCACTGGGAAAGAGTCAAGTAATAATAGTGAAAACTACCTCCTCGCGGAGGTCTAAATAATATTATGGAATTATTCGGGTTCGAAATTACTCGTAAGAAAGACGAGTTAAGGGCAACGGAGGTAAAGAATGCAAAGTCATTTGTACCTCCAGTTGACGATGATGGCACTCCAGTCATACAACAACAGGCTGGGTACATATCAGGAGGCGCATACGGTGCCTATGTTGATATGGAAGGTGGTATTAAGAATGAGGCAGAACTCATTCGTAGATACCGTGAGACATCATTAGTACCTGAATGTGATTCGGCAATAGAAGATATTGTCAATGAGTGTATCACATCTGATATTACAGATAGGATTGTAGCACTCGATCTCAGAGATGTTAAACTCTCTGACGGCATCAAGAACAAGATGCAAGACGAGTTTGGTCACATCTTATCCTTAATGAAGTTCAATCAGAACTCTCATGAAATATTCAGAAAGTGGTATGTTGATGGAAGAATTTACTTCCATAAGGTCGTAGACAGCAAAAGACCTAAGTTAGGTGTTGTCGACTTAAGAAATGTTGACCCACTTAAAATTAAGAAGGTCAGGAATGTTGAGAAGGAAAAAGACCCTAAGACTAAAGTCGAAAGGGTTTCAAAGATCGAAGAATTTTACATGTTTAATGATAAAGGATTCGATAAGTCTTCATCAACAGATGGTAATGTTGTAAGAATTGCCCCTGAGGCAGTTACATACACTACCAGTGGACTATTAGATTACAGTAGAAATGTTGTAATCGGATATCTTCACAAAGCATTGAAGACTGCAAATCAGTTAGCAATGATGGAGGATGCCCTTGTTATCTATAGGATTTCAAGAGCTCCTGAAAGAAGGATATTCTACATTGATGTAGGTAACCTTCCAAAGGCAAAGGCAGAACAATACCTTGCCGATGTTATGCACAAATATAGAAATAAATTAGTGTATAACGCAGAGACAGGTGAGATCAAGGATGATCGTAAACACATGTCGATGTTAGAAGACTTTTGGTTACCTAGAAGAGAAGGTGGTAGAGGAACAGAGATAACTACACTTCCAGGCGGTCAAAACCTTGCAGACATAGACGATATAGAATACTTCAAGAAGAAGTTATATCAGTCACTAAATGTGCCTGCAACGAGATTAGAAGCAGACAATGGATTTAACATGGGTCGTGCATCAGAAATCTCAAGAGACGAACTTAAATTTAATAAGTTCACAAACAGACTTCAAAAGAAGTTTGGAAGAGTTTTTACAGATATTCTTAAGACTCATTTAGTTCTTAAGGAGATCGTAACTGGAGAAGAATTTGACAAGGTTAAAGACTTCATTCAGTATGAATTTGCAACTGACAACCACTTTACAGAGTTGAAGGATGCAGAGATTCTAAGGGAGAGATTAGATACCCTTGGAACTATTTCTGATTATGTTGGTAAATACTATTCTAACGAATACATTAGAAAGTATGTACTAAGACAAACAGAAGAGGACATCAAAATCATCGATGCTCAGATAAAAGATGAGGGTGCTGATGAGGAAGGTGGAGAAGAAGATGATGGATTTGGAGGATTTTAACCATGAGTGATGCAAGAAAGATTGTTGACGAAATAGAAGCAGGTAAACTTGAACAGGCCAAACAAAGTGTATTTGATGGTATCAAGAACAAAGCTGCAGAAACAGTTGATATGAAAAGAGTTGAAAAGTCAGTGAACTGGATGGGTGATAACTCAGAAGGTGAAGTAGAGAAGTGAAAACATTCTCCGATGTAGCTCAGGAACTTCACGAGGCAAAGTTTAATTGTCCCGAAGGTCATGAGGTCATCAAAAGGGAAAAGCTAATATTCGGTGAAGAAACTATAAATATAATATACACCGAATGTGAAGAAGGTATAACTGTATTTCTAAACGGACAAGATATACAAGAAACTTTTTCAGATGAGGAGTCCCTAAAAATTGGTATGCAGTCAGTGAAAAAAATGTTAAAAGACATGTCCGAAGAAGGTATATCAATAGAGGAATTAGTAAATGAAATTAATATCGGAATTTAACGACTACAGTGTAAGCCCCGTAATAGTAGAGGGCAAAGAAGATGGTAAGAAAGATTACTTCATCGAAGGTATCTTTATGCAATCCGAAATTAAAAATCGTAACGGTAGGATATACCCAAAAGAAGTTATACAGAAAGAAGTAAAAAGGTATAACAAAGAATTCGTAGAACAAGATCGTGCATTCGGTGAGTTAGGACACCCCGAAGGGCCAACGATTAATTTAGACAAAGTGTCTCACATGATTACCAAACTAGAAGAAGATGGTAACAATTTCGTGGGACGAGCAAAGATTTTATCAACACCAAACGGACAGATAGTTAAAAACTTGATTGATGATGGTGCAAAGCTAGGTGTTTCTTCAAGGGGACTAGGTTCACTAGAATCCAAAGGAAACGCACAGTATGTTAAAGACGATTTTCAACTTGCAACAGCAGGTGATATCGTAGCCGACCCTTCTGCTCCTGAAGCATTTGTAAATGGTATAATGGAAGGAACAGAGTGGGTATATGAGAGTGGTATCTTGAAAGCAAGAGATATAGAGGAAATGCAGTCGGAAATGAGGACTGCTAGACTAAATCAACTTGAAGAAACCAAATTGAAACTATGGAAAAGGTTCGTTGGGAACCTGTAACATATAAATAAAAAAGTAATCTTTAAACAGGAGAAATTTATGTCAGATTTAGAAAACCAAGTAGAGAACACCTCTGAGGTTTCTTCTATCGTGGAAGAACCTACAAAAGGTGCCGAAAAAGGTGACAAATCTGCTATCAAGCAAGGTTCCAGCTCTGAGGAAAAAATAGAATCAGGAAAAGCTGAAGTCGTCAAACCCGAAGAAAATCCTGTTGACAAGGCTGTAGCAGCTGCAAAGAAAGCATCTGACGGTACTAAACCAGTATCAGATGATGTTAATAAAGGTGCAGAGAAAGGTGACAGCAAAGCAGAAAAAATTAAAGAAGATGAGGATTCCACAGAAGAGGCTATCGTTGAAAAAGGTGCGTCTAAAATGGAACTTATCAAGGCTGCAGTCGACAGTATGAAAGGTCTGAACAAAGAAGAGTTGAACAAAATGTTCGCTTCATTGTCAGAAGACGAGGTCGATGAATCCTTGACTAAAGCAGAAGTTGCTAGAAATATTGTAGAAGCGTTAAAGGCGTTATCTTTAGAAGAAGTCGCAAAACTCGTTAAAGAAATGGGTTATGAGGATGAAGAAGAAGATGATGAGGAAGACGAGGATGAAGACGAGAAAGAAGAATCCGTCAAAGAATCAGCTGCAGTAGAATCTTCATTAGTCGAGATTGAAATAGATGACGACCTATCAAAAATCTCAGAATCACTTGATTTATCAGAAGAAAATGCTGAGAAAGCAAGAACTATCTTTAAGGCTGCAATCAACTCAAAAGTTGAAGAAGCAAAAGCAGAACTTGAAGAACATTATCAAACAGAATTAAAATCCCAAGTAGAAACTGTTAAGGAAGAATTAACTTCTTCTGTAGACAAGTATCTAACATATTGTGCTGAAGAGTGGACGAAAGAAAACGAACTTGCAATAGAAAGGGGTTTGAGATCAGAAATGACTGAAAACTTTATTTCAGGACTTAAAACATTGTTCGTAGAACATTATGTTGAAGTACCCGAAGACAAGTACGATGTTATGGACGAACTCGCAAATCGTCTTGATGAGATGGAAGCAAAACTTGATTCAGAAGTATCCAAGAATATGGAAATTTCAGAAGAGTTAGGCAGTCTTAAAAGACAAAATGTTGTGACAAAGGCATGTGAAGACTTGTCTGAATCACAAACAGAGAAAATGATTTCATTATCAAACGGTGTAGACTTCACAGACGAAGCAGATTTCGAAGAGAAAGTTGCAGAAATCAAAGAAGCATACTTCGGTGTAGATAGTGAAAGCATTGCTGAAGAAACAATCAGTGAAGAAGGAAACGGAGATTTCGAAGTTGAAAAAGCAGAGAAAGTTCTAGACCCTTCAATCGCTAGATATTCAGAGGCATTAACTAAACTAAAACCATTAGGTTAATTTAAGGGGTATAAACTCATGTTTTTATCAGAAAACTTACAAGAGAAGTGGGAGCCAATTCTAGAGCACTCCGATCTACCAAAGATCGAAGACAACTACAAGAAAGCTGTCACTGCAGTAATACTCGAAAACCAAGAGAAAGCACTAAACGAAGATAGAGCTGCTCTTGAGGAAGCTGCACCTTTAAACTCTACTGGTAGCGGAATCTCCAACTGGGATCCAATTTTGATCTCATTAGTGAGACGAGCTATGCCAAATCTCGTTGCATACGACATTTGCGGTGTTCAACCAATGACAGGCCCTACAGGTCTTATCTTTGCTATGAAAGCAAGATACAATGACTACCCAACTGAAACTAGACTCAACAATAGTGAAGCACTATTCGGTGAAGCTAGATCAGACTACTCAGGTAGTGCAGACCCTACAGCAGGCCCAGTGGGTTCAGACCCAATCGGTGACCCATTCGATACTTCTTCACCTTCTTATGCATCAACTACTGGTGCTGGAATGGCAACTGCATCTGCAGAAAGCCTAGGTGATGCAGCGGGTAACCATTTTGCACAGATGTCTTTCACAATTGAGAAAGCAACTGTTACTGCAAAGTCAAGAGCACTCAAAGCAGAGTACACTTTAGAATTAGCACAAGACCTCAAAGCAATCCACGGTCTTGATGCAGAATCAGAACTTGCAAATATTTTGTCAAGTGAGATTCTTGCTGAAATCAACAGAGAAGTTGTCAGAAATGTCAACCTTCAAGCCAAAACTGGTGCAGCTGACACAGCTAGTGCTGGTACATTCAACTTAGATGTTGATGCAAACGGTAGATGGTCTGTTGAGAAATTCAAAGGTCTATTGTTCCAAATCGAAAGAGAAGCAAACACAATAGCACAAGAAACAAGAAGAGGTAAAGGTAACTTTATCCTTTGTTCTAGTGATGTTGCATCTGCTCTTTCAATGGCTGGTGTATTGGATTACACACCTGCGTTAAACACTGACATCAATGTTGATGATACTGGTAATACTTTTGCTGGTGTTCTTAACGGAAGAGTTAAAGTGTACATCGACCCATATGCTGGTGTTGATTACATGACTGTCGGTTACAGAGGGTCTAACCCTTATGACGCTGGTATGTTCTATTGCCCATATGTTCCACTTCAAATGGTGAGAGCAGTTGGCGAGAATACTTTCCAACCAAAAATCGGATTCAAAACTAGATACGGAATGGTATCTAACCCATTCGTAGGTTCTACACCTTCTGATGGTCTTGCATCTGCTGGAACAAACTTCTACTACAGAAAAATGGCAGTGTCCAACATTCTGTAAACGAATTTCGTTTCGATTAAAAAGGTCTCTTAGGAGACCTTTTTTTTAGCCCTAAATATAAGGTACAATAAAGTACAAGACATAACACACATACACACAGGAGGTAATATGTCACAACAACCAAAATCAGGGTTCGAAATCCGAGCCGATCTACTCTCACAAGCACAAGGATTACTGGAAGGTAATATCTACAGGGCTAATGATACTGTCATTCAACACAATGATTCATTCCCTAATGATAAGAAACCTTTGGGTGACCAATTTCTGTCTACAGAGCAAGTTATTGCTACTGCAAGACAGTTGAATGAGTTTGTGAACGAGAAGTAAACATTTTGGGACACTTCGGTGTCCCAATTCAATAAATAGTAATATGAAAGAATTTGATAAAAATATAACAATCAGTGAAGGCCCATTTGAGAGACTTGCATTTCCAAGTGGTGTTGAAACACACGATGTATTAAGTAGGGTGATTACCACTACCTATATTCAAGACGGTTATCTTTGTGAAAAGAGTGTAACAAGAGAATATAGAGACGGTGACTACCACGATCAATCCACATCCAAAAGGATAATTAAAGTTAATGGCTGACCCAATAATCAATAAGTCTCTTTTAGGTAAGAATAATTTTAGACTTCTTATCGACAAAGTACCTACTGTAGAGTTCTTTGTAAAGACTGTAAATATCCCAGGCGTACAATTCACTGAAACGGTTGCACCTGCTGGAATCGGTTTAGATGCATTCTTCCCAGGCGATAAGGTTTCTTTTGATACTCTCAGTATCGGTTTCTTAGTAGATGAAGACCTAGGAAACTTTAAAGAGATATTTGATTGGATGGATTCTATTGTTCCAGTATCAGACCCAAATGCATATGCAGCTTATGTTCAGTCAGTCAAGACTGCAACTGGTTCTCAATCTGCAATTGATAATGATATGAATCAATACTCAGACATAACTCTAATTACAAACACTAATAAAAACATACCTAATAAATTCTTTAGGTTCCATGATGCATTCCCTATATCACTAAGTGGGATTGAGATGGAATCAGGGGCAGACGGTGAACCCGTAATTGCAACTGTAGAATTTAGGTTCACATACTACGAAATAAAATCCACTTCCTAAAGTACCATAAATATGGTATAATAGGTATATTATGACTCTCGATGAATTAAAAGAAGAGTGGAAAAAGGATTGTGAAATTGATGATATCGAACTAGATAAGTCATCATTAGAAGTTCCTAAACTCCACGCAAAATACTCCGAACTCTTAACTGATGCAGTAATCAGGCATAAGAATATCCAACTTAAATACTCCATGCTATTGAAAGATAAATGGTTGTGGTTTAATGGTAAGATGGATGAAGGTCGTATCAAAGAATTAGGATGGGATGATGACCCGTTTGATGGTCTAAAGATCATGAAGAATGATATGCAAATATTCTTTAATGCAGATCAAGACTTACAAAAGTTAAACGCACAAACTGAGTATGCACAGATAACAATTGATTTCTTAAAAAGATGTATGGAAAACATTACATGGAGACATCAAACTATCAAGAATACTATTGATTGGCGTAAGTTCATGGCGGGTTCATAATGGTCTACAATAATTACTGTTGTGTTCTATCAGAATTTCTTAATCCTACTGAGGTAGAATACCTTCACGGATATGCAAGGAGTCTTCCTATACAGGAAGGGGCCCTTGGGTTCGATGGTAAAGATTCTGATTCTCAGAAAGCAAGAGATAATAAATCAGGTAATGTAGATAATAGTGTTAGACAATCTACTAACAAGTGGATATATCATGATGACCCTAAATTCAAAGAAGATTTAAAACGAAAGATATTTGATGGTATAATTCAAGCTAATCAAATGAGTGGATGGAACTACGAGGTCGATCAAATGGAAAACTGGCAGTATACAGTTTATGAAGCTCAAGAGGATAGACCTACTGGAGATTTCTATACATGGCATACTGATTGTGGTTCTGAACCATATGCATGGGGTAAAATAAGAAAACTATCTGCATCAATTCAATTATCATGTCCTGATGAATACGAAGGTGGACACTTTCAATGGATGGAACAAACTAAAGTATTCGACAATCTAAGAAGTCGTGGCCAAGTTATCAGACAAGATGAATTAATTTGCTCTGCACCTATGAGTGGTAAAGAGTTAGGTTCAATGCTTGTATTTCCTTCTTGGTTACATCACCAAGTCACACCCGTGACGAGAGGAACTAGGAAGTCCTTGGTAGTATGGAATACAGGATGGCCTCTGAAATAACCCTCAAGAAGGTCGATGAGGTCTTCATGCAAGTTAAATGTGACGATGGTCTCTCTAGAGACTTGTTCGATTTCTTTTCGTTCACTGTTCCAAATGCAAAGTTCATGCCCTCAGTTAAGAATAGATACTGGGATGGTAAGGTTCGTCTGTTCTCAATCAAAACAAATAAAATCTATATCGGATTACTTCCATATGTAGATGAGTTCTGTAGAGAAAGAGGATATGATATTGTAGGTATAAACGATATCATAGGAGATAAAGAAAGACAGCCTGATGAGAACTTCATACAAGAACTAGGATTACCTTTTGAACCTAGAGACTATCAAATGGATGCATTCAGAACTGCAGTCCAATATGGTAGACAACTTTTACTTTCACCAACTGCAAGTGGTAAATCATTAATCATTTATTTACTTGCACGATACTATAACAAAAAAACGATCATCATTGTTCCTACTACATCCTTAGTAGAACAGATGGCAAAGGATTTTAAAGACTATGGATACGATAAAGAGATATGCAAAATATATGGTGGTCAGCCTGTATTCGATTCTGACATTACGATATCAACATGGCAGAGTTTTAGTAAAGCACCTAAAGATGTCATGCAATCATTCGAAGTCGTATTCGGAGACGAAGCCCACCTCTTCAAAGCAAATGTCCTCAAAGGAATCCTCGAAAAAATGAAAAAGACTGCAATCCGTTTTGGAACCACTGGAACACTAGATGGTTCTGAATGTCATAGATTGCAATTAGAAGGAATGTTCGGCCCAGTCAAAAAGGTCATAAGCACAAAAGAGTTAATGGATGAAGGAACAATTGCAAATTTAAATATCGATTGTGTCATACTTCGTCATACAAAACAAAAGAAAATGACCTACCAAGAGGAAATGGATTACATTGTTTCTAACAAAGCAAGAAACTTATTCCTTGTTAATCTTGTTAGAAGCTTGAAAGGTAATACACTGGTGTTGTTTCAATTTGTAGAAAAACACGGTACAGTATTATTTGATATGATGTCTAATACAGATATGGGTGGTAACCTACATTATGTGTATGGTGGAACAGATACAGAAGATAGAGAATCAGTTAGAGAGATTGTAGAGAATAATAAAGAAGATACTATTCTTGCATCATACGGAACATTCTCTACTGGAGTAAACATAAAAAGAATCGATAACATTGTCTTTGCAAGTCCATCTAAATCTAGAATACGAAATCTACAATCAATTGGTAGAGGCCTTCGTAAGGTAGATGGTAAAGATTCCATGAGACTATTCGATATTGCTGATGATCTTCAATGTGATAACTACACTCTAAATCACCTGAAAGATCGTATAAATATATACAACGAAGAGAGATTTTCATATGAAATTAAGCAATTCGAATTAAATGACAAGCCCTAAGGATATTATCCCACAAAAATACGAAGTTCTGAAACTTAGAAGTGGTTCAGAGGTTGTAGGTATGACAAGAGATACCCATGATGGAATAGTGATTACTCTTCCTATGATCTGTAGGTTAGAGACAATCAATCCCGAAGGTAGTCATACCCTTGCAACATTTTATCCTTATGCACCATTGTCTGCAGACCCAACAGTCCAAATTCCAAATGATATGGTTGCACATAGAAGTAGTCTTAATGAACAGTTCGTTCCTTTCTATGATGAAGCTTCTGCAAGATGGTTCGACATGGTTGAAAATAAATCTATCCCTCTAACAGGTAATAGAAAAGAAATTCGTAAAGTATACCTCGATAGAATAGTTAATGACCTCATGTCTGCAACTGGTGGCCCGATCACTGAAAGGGAAGAGAGGATGTTAGAGAGACTCGAAGAAGAAGAATGGGATGAGTTAGATGAAACTATGGCAGACTTCGAACATGCAATCCCACCCACCGACAAAAAGAAAATCCATTAGTCACAAATAATTTACACTTTATCTCATTAAGCTTTACGATAAGTTTAGCGAATGTATATATACTATCGAATAAATTTGAGTTATATCATTTTATTCATGTGTATTATAATTTAATTTTAGGAAAACCCACTATGACCACAGCAGTTTTAAGAATTGCGAAGAGCATGGTGTCTGAAATTCAAAACTTGAGAAGATCAGAGATTGTATCAAAGCTAATCGATGGTGTAGAATTCATCACACTGTTAACTCTTCCAATATTGTTACCAATAGGAATAATGTTACTCGCAACAGCGGGGTATTGAGGCTCGTTGTGGCATTTACAAAAATGTCACGAAAATATTTACATCAACTTCAAGAGAAGGGGGAGGTAGTCTTACTCCTCCTGATCTTCTTCGCATCGATTTGGGGCGTCTCATGAAACACTATATACTAGGTGGAATGATAAGTTTGTGCATGTTTTATATCTCGATTGGAGATATGGATAGGATGAGTCGTGCAGTCGAAAGAAGAACAGAAATAGTATCTTAATCCCTTATTAGTATATTCCCCTTAGGCACATAATTATTTTATCATAGATTTCCAGTTTGTAAAGGTGGTTTTCGAAGAAAATTCAAATTAAATAAATACTAAAAAGCCTCTTACAATATAGAGATTTTCTAGTATAATAGACACATGACTACTAAAAAAGACCCTAAAAAAGCAGAACACTATGTTAACAACAAAGAGTTCACACTAGCAGTCTCCGAGTATAACCAAGCAACTAAACTCGCAGAATCCAACGGAGAAGTACCTCCAAGAATGACAGAATACATTGGTGAATGTATCTATAAGATTGCGACTCGATTATCGACTCGTCCTAATTTTATCAACTACACATACCGAGACGAAATGATTTGTGATGCAATTGAAAACTGTATCCAATATATCGGTAACTTCAATACAGAAAAATCAAATAATGCATTTGCATATGTAACACAAATTTGTTACTACGCATTCCTACGAAGGATACAGAAGGAGAAGAAACAAGTTTTCATTAAACAGAAGTCCATCGAGGAATCAAATGTTACTATGGATGCATACACAACCATTGATGGTGAACACGACCCTAATCTTACAAACACAAATGTAGAGTGGATGCAAGAACATATGAATCGGGTTGAGTACGAACCACGAAAATCTAAAAGAGCCAAGAAAGTAAAAAAGGAAACTAATCTAGAAAAATTCTCTAAATGAAGATAGCAATACTTAACGACACACACGCAGGTGTCCGAGGTGATATGCAGGCTATGTCTGATTACCAAGGACGATTTTATCAGGAAGTATTTTTCCCGTATCTAGTTGAAAACGATATCAGTCATATCATTCATCTAGGAGATTACTTTGATCGAAGGAAGTATATCAACTTCTCGTCTCTCAAAGCAAACAGAGAACACTTCATAAAACCTATGTTAGAAGCTGGTATCAGTATGGATTTGATTATTGGTAATCATGATACTTATTATAAGAATACCAATGATGTAAATGCACCTGATCTATTACTATTTGAATCCGACAACATTAGTATAATACAAGAACCCGAAGTAAGAGAATATGATGGGTTGAATATTGCAATGAGTCCATGGATTAATAGTGATAACTACGCAGATTCCGTTGAGTTTTTAACCACATGTAATGCACCTATTTGTATGGGTCATTTTGAATTTGAGGGTGCATTAATGATGCCCGGCATGACATGTCAACATGGATTAGATCATTCATATGTAAGTCGATTCGAAAAGGTTTACAGTGGTCACTTCCATCAGAAATCTAAATTTGCAAACATTCATTACCTTGGTTCACAAATGCAATTCACTTGGTCAGACTATGGAGATAACAAATACTTCCATGTGTTTGATACATCAACAAGGGATATGCTTCCAGTTCGTAATCCAATTACTATATTTGAAAAGGTATTCTATGATGATACAAAAGAATCATTTGAAACCATTGTTAATAAAGACTATAGTAATGTATCAGGAACATTCACAAAGGTAATTGTTGTTAACAAAGACAATCCTTATTGGTTTGATTCATTCTTAGATAAGATACATGCAGCTTCTCCATTACATTTACAAGTAGTAGATGACCATAAACATATGGACTTGATGGATGATTCTGATGTGGAGAATGTTGAAGACACATTAACTATATTAAACAAGTATGTAGAAGGTATGGAGATACAGGGTAAGAAAAAGCCTCTTACCGATTTGATGACTTCATTGTATAATGAAGCATTAGACGAACACACTTATCTATGATAATATTTAAAGAAGTAAGATATAAGAATTTACTATCATCGGGAAACAAGTTTACAAAGATACCACTTAATTCCCATCAGACTACTCTTGTACTAGGAGAGAACGGTGCTGGTAAATCAACATTATTAGATGCATTATGTTATGCATTATATGGTCGTGGGTTTCGTAACCTAAAGAAAGACCTTCTAATCAACTCAGTCAATCAAAAAGAATTATTAGTCGAACTCGATTTTTCTATCGGGAGAAAAGACTACAAATTAATCCGTGGGGCAAAACCAAATACATTTGAAATTTGGTGTAATGACATTTTGTTAAATCAAGATGCAAGTGTCAGGGATTATCAAGACCATCTAGAATCGAACATACTCAAAATGAGTTTTCGTTCTTTTACTCAGGTGGCAATCCTAGGGTCGGCAAACTTTACTCCGTTCATGCAACTTCGAGCAAAGGACAGAAGAAAGTTAGTCGAAGACCTTTTGGATATTACAATATTTACAACTATGATGCAGTTGTTGAGGAAACGAAAATCTAATCATGCATTAGATATCAAAGAAAATCAACATGAAATTGCAATTCTTGAAGAACGGATTAATGGTCTTAACAGTCAACTTGATGCGCTTCGTGAAAATCGTGATGAAAAAATATACAAATTTGAAACTACCATTAATCAAACTCAAACCAACATAGACAAACTATTAGGAGAGGTTGATGAAAAGACGAAAAATGTGGTGGAGAAAACACGACTTATCTCGGATAAAGATTCTACGGAAACTAGACTTAAACAAACAAATGACATGGAGACTCAACTCGAAAGAGCTCGAAAGAAAGCAATTGGAGACATTGAGTTCTACGAGAACAATGACAATTGTCCAACATGCAAACAAGGATTAGACCATGAACACAAGCAGAAGCACATTCAGGAAAAAAATTCGAAGGTTACAGAGATCAAGGAAGCGTTGTCAACTCTCGAAGGACAAGTCACAGAACTACATTCCGAGATTGAAAGAATCAACGGAGTCCAGTCAGAAATAGACGAGATACAAAGAGAGATAGGTCTTTCACAAACAGAGATCGTTTCTAATCAAAAGTATATCGGTAAGTTACAGAAAGAGATCAAAGAACTTGAACAAGAGCAAGAAGGTAATACTGATGCACATGAACAAGTTGAAAAGGCAGAGGATGATTTGCACATCTTAACTAAGAAGAAACAACATCTTGCTGACCATGGTCACTATCTAGAAATTGCAACTCTACTCTTAAGAGATCAGGGTGTAAAAGAAAAGATTATCAAACAGTATGTTCCTATCATGAATAAACTAATTAACAAGTATCTTGCACAATTAGAATTCTATGTTGGGTTCGAACTGGATGAAAGTTTCGATGAAACAATCAAGTCTAGATTCAGGGATGTATTTAAATATGAGAACTTCTCTCAAGGTGAAAAGATGAGAATCGATCTTGCATTACTATTCACTTGGAGAGCTGTTGCAAGAATGAAGAACTCAGTAAATACAAACCTTCTAGTATTAGATGAAGTATTCGACAGTTCCCTCGATGCATCAGGTACAGATGAATTCATGAAGATGTTGAATACACTTACAGAGAAGACAAATGCATTCATTATATCTCACAAAGGTGATATACTATACGATAAATTCGAACATGTAGTGAGGTTTGAGAAACATAAAAACTTCTCTCGTATCGCAGAATAGATAAATAGTAGTATGAAAAGCTTTTCACAATTTGCAGAAAATAAGATCGTCATAGAGAAGAAACCTCTAGTCGAAGCTTCTATTCTTAAACCCGATTATGTTATAGGGCATAAGTTCTTATATAAGGGTGGAATAAAAGAAATGGATAAAGAAGGTCATAAACATGGTGATATCTTTGTTGCAGTCAAACCTACCAATAAGGCAATCTTCATTGGTTCCGAAGATGGTACAAATGAAAAATACTTACAAAGTGGTAAGAAAGTTTTTCATGTTAAAGGTGGACTAGGATATAAATCTGCATTCTTCAATCATGTAAAAGAGAGTGGTGGAACTCCATCAGGAGCTCAGTGGGAAGAACTTATTATCTTTGAATACAATATACTCAATGGTAAGGATAATGATTCAGACATTATCAGAACTGCAGAGTCGTTCCCTTTACATTTAGATATTGCAAAATCAATTGCAAAGAATTTTAATAAGAAACTAAAAGAGAATCATTTAGTATCTACAGGTAAGGGTGGAATCCCTAGTAAGATATCATCTTTATATAAGGATAGTGGTGCAAGTAATACCACACCTAAAACAGATATTGCTGGTATTAAGTTTTCAGAAAAGATTTCTCTTAAGAAAGAAGGTGGTTCACAACTTATGTCAGGTGCAAAGGGTGAAGCGATTGCAACTGTAAGAGCTGCATTAAGTATGATGGGAGAGCATAAAGGTTTTGCAAAAGGATTAACTGATGCAATGGATGAGAAAATGAATGCTCTTATCACAAAGGAAACTGTTACCTCATTGAATAAGAGAACTAAAGAAGGTGAGAAGGATGAAGCAATCTTAGACTTCCAACAAAAAGATGCAGACAATAAAGAACTATCTGCAATTTTAGAGAACTATATAAACACGAATACAAAAGTTAATGAATTGTTTAGTCAGAACATTGTATTAGAAGCATCAACAGGTAATGTTAAATTCAGTGAAGGTAAAGCAGCTGCAAACTTATTAGGAAAGTTTGATGTTGGTAGTGGTGCAGTTGTAGTAGAACCGATTACATCTATCAGTGACCCTATTATTAAGAAGTATGCAAGTTCAGTAAAACCTTATGTTGCATTCAAAAAAGGTGGTGGTAATTCACCCGCTTATTCTGCAATGAGAATGAGTTTAAAAGAACATTTTGGTATAGACAATGTATCAACTATACTAATCAATGAACTAAAAACGATTGAAGGTTACGAGACTTTACTCACAGAAGATTATCTAGATGAGAACTTCTTAAGTCAGTTAAAGAAAGCTGGTAACTGGGCAAAAGATTTTGGTTCGAAGACTTGGAATAAATTCCAAAAAGTCATCAAGAAAGTGATGGACTCTATCAAGAAAGCTTTAAAGAAGATTGCCAATATGGGTAAGAGAATGTTTGAAGCAGTGATGGCGTTCTTTAATGTGGAGATAAGTAATACTAGAGGGATAGTAACAGAAGTAAGTTTATAATGTATCAATTAGTTGAAGAAGCAATGAAGGTTCTCAGAGAACCAACCACGGATTTTGATTTTGAAAATCCACCCGAAGACCCAAAAGAGATCGAGAAGAACATGGCAGAAGCCATGGAACGATTTGGTGGTCTTGGTCTATCTGCAAACCAGTTAGGTTTACAATATCGAGTGTTCGTCATGAGAACTGCAGATAGTGGTACTAGAGCATTCTTTAATCCTGAGATTACAAAGTTATCCAAAGAAACAGAATTAATGAAAGAAGGGTGCCTTTCTTTTCCCGATATATACTTAATGATAAAGAGACCTTCTGCAATTGAATTAGAATACTCAGATGCAGATGGAGAAAGACATACACTACAATTAGAAGGAATGGGTTCTAGATGTGTTCAACACGAACTAGATCATTTAAATGGAATTATATTCCTTCAAAGAGCCTCTAAGTTAAAATTGGAAAGGGCTATCAAGTCTAGACCAAAAGAGAGGAGAAAGAGAATAGATTATGAAAAAAGAATGGAAATTGCTAGACAACTCCAAAGTCTACAATCACAAAGTGATTCCGATTCTGACGAAGGAAGAGTGCCAGACACTGATTCAGTGGCACAACAGTCATAGACACTTAGAAAAAGTCGGTTCACTAATAGATTATTGGGGCATCAGAAAGATGCATATCAAGAATGAGTACATTCGTCTCTTATTCCAAAAAGTCCAAAATCACTGTATAGGTGAAATCTACAATGCAACGGGACAAGTTTTCCATACTGAAATGGCAACTATGACTCGATGGCATATTGGTGGAGTACAAGACCCACACTTGGATACACTATCTAATGATGAAGTTCGAGAAGACCCTAATATCGAAACAAAGGTTGCCACAGGTGAGAAGGCACCATCTAGAGAATGGACAGTGATTCTATATTTAAATGATGATTACAATGGTGGTGAAACATATTTTCCACCTACAGATTATTATCCATTTGGACACCAAGTCGAACCCGAGGTAGGTAGTGGATTTCTATTCCAAGGTATCTATCATGGACATGGAGTATTCAAAGTTCGAAGAGCTCCAAGACACACCATTGCATGTTGGTTCACAGCTGACATCGATAAAGCTATGACAGAAAGACCCGTTGATGATCTAGAACACAACGAGATCACTATCAGACAATTCTTAGACTATCAAGTCCAAGGTGGGTTATATAATACCGAAGACCTATCTAAAGACCCTGAAAGATGGGCAGAATATAAAAGATTATCTAAAATCTCTTAATCCCTATTACTCCGTGTAGCTCAACTGGATAGAGCAACGGCCTTCTAAGCCGTAGGTTAGAGGTTCGAGTCCTCTCACGGAGGCCAAATCAAGCCTTGACAATGCCTCAAGCTTTTTCATATAATATACTATCAACTAAAGAAATGGAGGAAATATGAGTCACTTTGGAAATGATATGATTGCAGATGACATTGCACAACATGTTTCTTTACTTGACGATATAGATGTGGTAAAAGCATTGAATGACAAAAATGTCAGTAAAGTAAGCAAATTCACTGGTGACAGTGTACACGGTGCAAACATTATAGATTATGCAAGGACAATTTTGATCGACCAGTTATGGTATGATGCAATGGATGTCCCTTCACCACACGGCTAATCAGGCCTTGACAATGCCTACAGCTTTTTGAGATAATATACATATGGAATCAAAAATCAGAACACAAAAAGACAACCTTGCAAAATTGATGGCAGGGGAAAACTTAACAGTTGTGCATAGGAAAACTCCTACTGCATACTTTGATCTTAAGAATAGGTTACTTTGTTGCCCTATTTTCAAAGATGATATCTCTTCTGAACTCTATGATCTATTCATGGGTCACGAAGTTGGTCATGCATTATGGACTCCATATGAAGGTGTTCACTCAGCAGTGACTAAAAACAGAACTCTTAAAGGATATCTTAATGTTGTAGAAGATGTCAGGATTGAGAAGAATATCAGAGAGAAGTATGCTGGATTGAGAAGGTCTTTCTTCACTGCATATAATGAATTGATGGAAATGGATTTCTTTGGAGTTAAAGACAGAGATTTATCAACACTTTCTTTGATTGACAAAATCAACTTAATCACTAAGTGTGGTTCTAGAATCAACATCAAACTTTCTAAAGAAGAACAATTCTTCCTTGATTGGTCAATGAAGTGTGCATCTTGGGATGAGGTTGAAGAATGTGCCACAGCAATATATGAGTGGTCAAAAGAAAACGAGACAAGAACTGAGGAAGATGAAAAATTGATTCCTCAAATGTTTGACATCGGTGATGAAGAAGAGGGTGATGAAGATGATGAAGAATCTCAGGACGGCGAGTCTTGGGATGATGAGTCTCAGGAATCAGAAGAAACTGAGGGTGATAATCTTCCTGAGTTAGAAGATGATGAATCAAAAGGTGGTGACCAAGAATCTGAGGATGGTGAAGAGGAAGAGTCAGAAGAAGAGTCAGAAGAAGCTAAGAAAAAAGTTGGTGGTACTGGTTCTAGTGAAGATGTAAAACCCGAAGATTTCGATGATGAAGATGGTGCAAGGGAATCAATCACTGAACACAATGCACATAACAACGAAGAGCAATTTGTTTCTGAGACTAACATGATTAGAACTCAGTGTGATCTTTCAATCAAAGATTTCGACAAGTATTGTTCTGACACTCTTTACGACTACAAATTGGTTCTTGATGATTGGAGAGAGTATTACTCAAACCCTGAATCGTTTGCAGTAAAATACTACAGTGAGAAGATTGCAAAAACTCAGAAGATGGGTGTTCACACTTTCAAGAAGATCGAAAGTAAAAACAAAGCAATCGTCAATCACATGGCAAAAGAATTTGAAATGAGACAAACTGCTCTTTCATCGAAACATGCATTCAGTGGTAAGACTGGTAAGTTGGATATGAACAGACTTGCAAAGTATCAGATTGTTGATGATGTTTTCAAAAGAGTTACTTATCTTCCTGATGGGAAGAACCACGGTGTTAACATCATGATCGATTGGAGTGGTTCGATCAACAACGAAGTTCAAGACCTTCTAGAACAAGCAATGATTCTTACAATGTTCTGCAGAAAAGTTTCGATTCCTCACAGAGTCTACTTGTTCTCAGATAACATATCGAAGAAAAGAGAAGTTGATTCTGATGATAACTACTGGAGAAACAGAGAAGGATTCTTGGTTGAGATTTTCTCTAACGAACAGAATGCAAAAGAGTACAAAGAAATGATGCAGTATGTCTGCACACTTTGGAACCACTACTTTGTTGACAATATCAGATACGGTGGTGGTAGACACTTCCATAAGAAACTTGAAGCTCACAATGACTGGTTCGAAGGTGTTGATTACTACGACCCTGACCAAGGACATTGGATTGATGTTGACCAAGTCTTATTCCCTGAACACAAATACAGATTAGGTGGTACACCACTTGATGCAACTATCGTTGCCATGAGAGGATTACTTCCTAAGTTCAACAAAGCTTACAATGTCGAGAAATCAATCTTGACTGTAATCACTGATGGTTATTCTCATTCTGCAAACATCCTTCAAATGGATGATGCTGAGAGAAAAGAACAGCAAGATCAAATGGGTGATGATGAATACGGTTACAGAGCTACGAAGGAAAGAGATATCATCGACCCAATAAACAAAAGAGTCTACAAGTTTGAAGAATCAACTAACAGATACAGAGAAAATTTCAGAATGACTCAGAACTTACTTCAATGGGTTTCTGATACTACTGGAGTTACGGTTACTGGATACTTTGTTTGTGGTAGAAAAGGTGATATGACTGACTTACTATCTTGTATCGGTCATGAATCAACTCACAACTATGACCACATAATGCAAAATGAAATGTGGAAACAAGCAAGAAACAACGGTTTGGTTCTCGAAACTGTCGGGTACAACAAATTGTTCTTGACTGCAGCGACAAACATCGGGACAGCTGGTGAAGATACTTTGGACGATGAATTGGTCGGTGCAAAGAAAGCCACAATCATGTCAAGATTCAAAAAGAATCAGAAGAACAAATCAACTTCTAGATTCTTAACTAACGAATTCATAAAGGAGATAGCGTAATGAATGAAATGGATGCCATTACAATGGTAGAAAAAATAGAAGTGGACGGCACCACATTTAATGTCGAGGAATATTTTGAAGTCCTAGAGAACTTACGAAGTTCAGGGAAGATCAATATGTTTGGAGCTCCAAGATGGTTGGAAAACAATTTTGGGTTAAGTAAAAATCAAGCACGATTAGTGTTTATGAAATGGTCGGAGACATACAATGCCACATCTTAAGGTAGACCCAGCATATTATGAAAGAATACCAACAGCAGACTACAGTAAATTCGCTGATGCAATTAATGATGTTGGCCCTGCACCTTGCACTTTTCATAGTTGTGAACGATACGATCACTGTAAGGAAAAGAAGGTTGAATGTTTTGCATTCAGAGCATGGGTTAATAATGGTGAGAAATATCTCACTCAAAAGAATGCAAAAGGTGAGATTAAATGCTTAAACAAAATGGGGAGATTACTTGAACCAGTTAAATAATGGCCTTGACAATGCCCCTGGCTTTTTGAGATAATAGCTACATGATGAGAAATAAAGTTAATACAGGAGAGACTATGACTGATAAAACTATTTCGGTAAATGGTAAGGATTTTACCATTACACCCGATAAAAGTGAGGTACTGGATACCCTCATAAAATCGTATCCTAATCAGACTGCCTTTACTAGGGCAGAGATCAAAGAAGCACTTGATGGATATCTTCCATATTGGATTAAATCCTCAAGGTTTCCATTTAAAGAACCTAATCCCGAGGGTGGGGTTCTCTTCAACCTTGAACAGGTTGTTAATGGATACAACGGTGGTTATTCTCACGGTGGTGAGACTCCAGTGGTTGTGACTCCAGTGGCTGCAAAAGCAGTCCCTTCTAACATGCCAGTTGCAGCTGCAACTGAGTCTGTTAATCTTCTCGATGGTGATATCAAAATCATTCCTGAGAAGATGTCAAACTATGTGCCGTTTGGTCATTTCAAGGATGTCAAGAACATCATCAAATCTAAGATTTTCTTCCCAGTTTTCGTAACTGGTCTTTCAGGAAATGGTAAGACTTTGATGATCGAACAAACTTGTGCCCAATTGAAGAGGGAACTCTACAGGGTTAATATCACTATCGAAACTGATGAAGATGATTTGATGGGTGGTCATACTCTAGTCAATGGTAACATTGTTTTCAGAGAAGGCCCAGTGGTCAAAGCAATGAGGAAAGGAGCTGTCCTTCTTCTTGATGAAGTTGACTTGGGTTCTAACAAATTGATGTGTTTACAATCAGTTCTTGAAGGTAAAGGTTACCTAATCAAGAAAACTGGTGAGTGGGTGAGTCCTAAAGAAGGTTTCACTATCCTTGCTACTGCAAACACTAAAGGTCAAGGTTCTGAGGATGGTAAGTTCATCGGGACTCAGATCATGAACGAAGCAATGCTTGAAAGGTTTGCAATTACGATGCAACAAGAATATCCTCCAGTGAAAACTGAGAGATCGATTCTTAAAAAAGAAATGGGATTGACTGGTGAAGTTGATGATGATTTCTGTGAGAAACTTGTTGACTGGGCTGACATAATCAGGAAGACTTTCTACGAAGGTGGGATTGATGATGTCGTGACTACTAGAAGGTTGGTTCACATTGTGAATGCTTTCAGAATGTTCAAAGACAAAATGAAGTCTATTGAAATGTGCATTTCAAGATTCGATGAAGAGACTAGGAATTCAATCCTTGATCTCTACACCAAAGTGGACGATGGTGTCCACTTGGAAGAGTCTTCTGAGACATTCACGGAAGAGGTTAACTTTGAGAGTGATGAGAATGACTACTAAGAAACCAGTCAATCTATTGAAAGGGGAACAATCACAGTTCCCCGTTCAGGTTGTGCCTGGCATGAGAGTTCTCAGATATGACTATGTCAGATTAGTTGATATCAATGCAACCAATCAGAACTGGGGTAGAATCAGTGGTGTTACAACCGCTGGTAGGGATGGAATCAGGAGAATGATTCAGGATGGAACATACTTACCTCAACACTTTGAACCACCAGTGATAGATCAGGATGGTAATCTTATCGCTGGAAAGCACAGGTTCGATGCACATGACGCTGAAGGTGAAGAATACATGTGGGTTGCAGTTTGTGAATTCGATGATGATGATGCAAGAAACACATATGCAAATGATGAGAATATGAGAAACACCTTCAAGACTATGCAGACGCCTGAAGATTTCATTTTTGCACATGCACAAATTGTTAAGAGAGGAGACAAAGTAGCTAAAACTAAGAATGCAGTTAGTAATTACATTAAGAGAAATTATCCACAACTCCCTATGAATTATCCAAGTAGGTCAAAACTTGCTGAAGAGATATTGATTACAGCTGGAGTTGATTTTGTACCGATTGAAATTATGACTGATGAGAAAATCATTTCTGAGTATTATGAAGAGTATGGAATCGATATTGTCGAAGACCCTTCTTACATTTTAAAGAAATTGACTGGTGCAAAGGATTTAAAAAGGTCAGATAGATGGGCAAGACTTATGAGAGATTTGACTGATGGTATTTCAACTGGTGTTAACTATACAGTTATCACTACATTTACTGGTGCAAACTCTGAGTCAATTCCTGAACTCAGGAAAACTTGTTTAGATTTCTATGATGATATGATCGAGAATGCAAAGAAGTTAATCACTGGACAAGCAAGAAAGAAATTAGGAAGTGTTAATTTTATTTTCACTAAGCAACTTCCCGAAGATGAGGTGTTCAATGAGATTAACTGAGAAGAAAGAATCTAAGTGTAAGGTAACCTATAATGGTTTGGCTGGTTGCATGAACGCTGGTCTTTGGGATTTATCTATCTATAAGAGAGATATGACTAGAATATTTTATGAAGGTGTATCAGGTCTTAGAACTGGATGGGAAAGTAAAGCTGCACAGGACATGAAGATGAATGATAAGAATTTTAAACCAACATTCGATCATGTACTTGCACCACAAACTACAGCATATTTCATTTGTGATAACTGGGATAGGTTTCAAGACTTCGAAGAATTCAGAAAGATTTATTTGATTGCATCACAGGTATGTGCTGTAACTTCATATGAAAATAATGAACTAAAGAAATGGACTGGTAAGGATTCTTCTCAGGTTCTTTGTCCTATCAATGAAAGATACAATAGATGTGGTATCAGGTTATACCATAAGAATGTTGGATGGAATGATACACATTTAGAAACACCATTTCACTATCCATTTGAAGTTCCCGAAGGTTATTTGGAATATGAAGCAAAAACCCTATTGCAAGAAGAGGGGGCATAGAGTATAATGGATTTAATGTCTATAAATTACAAGTATAACGAACATGAATTGATAAAACAATTCAGTAAGTATGTTGATAAGACATATGAACAACACTATTCAAAAGATAAGTTTCAGGCAACTGAGTTTATCATGGATGGTGGTCACGGAGAGGGATTCTGTATTGGAAACATTCTTAAGTATGCCCAAAGGTATGGTAAGAAGGATGGTTACAATAGAGCAGACTTATTTAAAGTCATTCATTATGGATTCCTTGCATTATATAATCACGACACACACATAATGGAGGCTGAAAGTGATGAAAATAAGTAATGATACGAGAAATATCTTAAAAAATTTCTCAACAATTAACTCGGGAATCCGAGTGAAAACTGGAAACAAGGTGGAAACCATTTCCAATATGAAAAATATTCTTGCAGTGGCAACGATAGATGAATCGTTCCCTCAAGATTTTAGTATATACAACTTGCCTGAGTTCTTAGGTGCAACATCTTTGTTGTCTGACCCTGAGTTTACATTCGGTGATGCAAGTTTAACCGTTGCAGATGATAACTCAAGTCTTGCATATTTCTATGCAAGTGAAGGTATGGTTACTGCACCTGATAAAATGATTACAATGCCTGATGCAGAAATCAACATTGAAATCAGTTCTACACTTCTTTCTGAATTACAGAAAGCTGCAAGTGTTCTAGGTGTTAATGATCTTATTCTATCATCAGATGGTAATACTATCAAACTAGAAGTGACTGATAAGAAGAATCCAACTTCAAACACATTCTCAAGAATCGTGGGTGAAGGGAATGGTTCTACATTCACTATGAACTTCAAGATTGAGAATCTTAAAGTTCTCGATGGTAACTATAGAGTTGCTGTGTCTTCTAAAGGTATCTCTCACTTTGTGAATACAGATGTCGATTTAGAATATTTTATTGCATTGGAGCCTGACAGTAATTACAATGCTTAACCTATATATTAGTGTAAGTATTGTGCCAGTCTCTGCAATGCATACGGGAGTTATCCAATCTCATCAATCTTCAAGGGTGGATAGCACTGTTAATTCGGAGGGGTTTTAACATCCATGAATCAAGAATATCTATTCGTAGAAAAGTATCGACCTCAAACAATTGAGGATACGATACTTCCTGCGTCCCTAAAACAAACATTTCAAGACTTCGTCAAACAAGGTGAGATTCCTAACCTTATGTTATGTGGTTCTGCTGGTGTTGGTAAAACAACGGTGGCTAAAGCACTCTGTAATGAGTTAGGTGCAGACTTTATCGTAATCAATGGTTCCGATGAAGGGAGACTTATAGACACTCTTAGAACGAAGATTAAAAACTTTGCATCCACGGTATCATTATCGGATGCACCCAAGGTTGTGATACTGGACGAGGCAGATTATATTTCTGCAGATTCAGTTCAACCAGCTTTGAGAAACTTCATCGAGGAGTTCTCAAGTAACTGTAGATTCATATTCACTTGTAATTACAAGAATAGAATCATACCACCATTACATTCAAGAACAACGGTGATCGATTTCGTCCTGACCCCTGATGAGAAACAAAGACTTGCTTCAGTGTTTCTTGCAAGACTCATGGAGATATGTACTACAGAAAATATCAAATTCGATCAAAAGGTTTTAGTTGAACTTGTAATCAAGTTCTTCCCTGATTTCAGAAGATGTATTAATGAGGTTCAAAGGTATGGAGTCTCAGGAGAAATCGATAGTGGATTACTATCGACTCTTAATGAAGAGAAACTCACACCTCTTATTGATATGTTGGCTGATAAGAATTGGGGAGGCATGAGAAAGTGGGTTGGTAAGAATTCAGATAATGATTTCAATACCCTCTATCGAAAACTTTTCAATTCATTGGAACAACGATTGGAACCTCAATCCATTCCAGCTGCAGTTTTGTTTATCGCTGATTACCAGTATAAGTCTGCTTTTGCTATGGATTCTGAAATTAATTTCGTTGCATGTTTAACTGAAATAATGTCGGAGTGTAAATTCAAATGACGCAATATGATGAGAGAGTAGATATGCAGAAGAAGATTCTTCTTGCAGAAGAGTACAAAGATCGACCTAAGTGGGTACATGCACATAGTTTAACATCTATGTGGTATGAGACTGAGAAGACCGCT
>Ga0181420_1000001_pt1 | contig 144246 bp, 176 predicted proteins | sample 43SPOviralmetaG_FD_130145 | JGI IMG/M metagenome (GOLD analysis project Ga0181420, IMG submission 130145) | Marine viral communities from the oligotrophic San Pedro Time Series (SPOT) site, San Pedro Channel, CA, USA - 43 SPOT_SRF_2013-05-22 | ecosystem: Environmental > Aquatic > Marine >... | reverse complement strand
CACTCAGGAGCTGCAATGGTTACAACAAAAGCATCTGGAGTATTTAGACATAATGGAAATGATGCAAGACAAGAATTTTTTGATAGTTTAAAAATTAATAACGGAGGAATCCATATTTAAAATTAATAGTTATGAGTAAAAAAGTAAAATTTAATGAAGAAGATGATTTGCAAGTAGATGCTTACAATGAATCAACAATGGATGCTAAACTAAGTAGTAAATACTGGAATGTACCATTTGTAAATGAAGTAGAAGAATTTAATGAAACATTTGGTAAACCTAATAATTACCACCCTACAATTCCACCAAAAAATGAATGGATGTTTGTTTATGATTTTATTCAAGAAGAATTAGCAGAATATAAAGAAGCATGTGAAAAAGGTGATATTGTAGAAGTACTAGATGCTCTATGTGATATAGCTTATGTTTCATTAGGTAATGGAACTATGTTACATGGTTTAAAAGGTCATATTTGGAAAGCATATAAAGAAGTACAAGATTCTAATATGTCTAAATCTTGTGTTGATGAAGCAGAGGCTGAATTAACAGTAACTCAACGTGCTAAAGAACAGGGTGAACCTTGTCATTGGGAACAAGTTGGGGATCGTTATGTTGTTTATAGAACACGTGACAGAAAAGTAATGAAATCCGTAAATTACTTTAGACCTGATTTGAAACAATTCTTCACAGATAAAGAATTAAGAAATGTATAAAAAGGCTTTTGCAAGACGCCTTAAAGGAAATAATTTTTTAGTACACTTATGGGAAGATAGTGGGTATTCTAAAGTAGAATGGACTAATAAGGCTTATATTGAATGTCATGAAGCTGACTCTACACATACTGGTTTGAATGGTGAACCTTTAAAGAAGACAGCAAATTGGAAATCAGATAATACCAAACTTCATTTTCATGATATGCCTCCTTACCAAAAATTTCTAGTTGAAAAATATGGAACTAATGATACACCTTCAACTACACATAGAGAATTATTTTTTGATATTGAGACAGAAATGGGTGACGCCCTTACTGAAGAATATATCAAATCAGCTCCTAAAAGAGTAACATCAATTGCTTGGTATGATAAACAAGTAGATGAATGGGGAATTGTTATTTTAGATTCAAAAAATCAATTAAAACATACTAAAGCTAGAAATAAACAAATTATTCCTTGCAGAACTGAAGAAGAATTACTTGCTAAATTTCTTGAAAAATTTAGAGATATAGATCCTGACATTATAGTAGGATGGAATAGTGATTATTTTGATGTTCCTTACCTTTATTATAGAATGTGTAATGTGTTAGGTGAAGATTTTGCACGACATTTATCTCCTATAGGTTATGTAAGAGAAACTCCATGGTTTAAAGATCAATATGTTCAGATTTGTGGAGTTGAATCTTTGGATTATATGCGTTTACATAAAAAATATAGTTGGGCAGATGAACCATCAATGAGATTAGATGCTATTGGAGAAAAGTATGTTGGTATGAATAAAATTGAATATGAAGGTAATTTAGATGATTTATTTGAATCTGATATACATAAATTTATAAAATATAATTTTGTTGATGTTGAAATTTTAAAAAAATTAGATGAAAAATTAGATTATTTAGCATTAACTAAAAATTTAGCCCATAAAGGAAAGCACAATTATAGTGAAGTATATGCTAATACTAAAACACAAGATGGAGCAATTTCAGCTTATTTATTAAGTCAAGATATTGTTCCTCCTGCTAAAGATAGAAACCCAATGTTTAAAAAAGGTTATGCAGGAGGTTATTTATTTTGTCCTAAAGCTGGAATTTATAATTATGTGTTTGATGAAGATTTAACATCACTATATCCCTCAATTATAATGACTATTAATATTGGTAAAGAAACTATGATTGGTAGAGTTATTGATGCTGATGATAGAAATAATCGTTTAGGATTAAATGATTTAAAACTTATGCCACCAGATAATGAATTAATTGTTGAAAATAATAAACGTAGTAGAACTAAAGTTAATGCTGGTAGATTAGTTAATATGATAGAACAAAATGATCTATCAGTCTCGGCTAATGGGGTATTATTTAATACTGAAAAAGAATCAGTTTTATCTACTATATTGAAAAAATGGTTTGATGAAAGAGTTTTGTATAAAAATGAAATGAAAAAAGCATTCCAATCAGGAAATAAAGAATTAGGAGGAGCTTACCATATGAAACAGTATACTATGAAGATTTTATTAAACAGTCTATATGGCGCAACAGCATTGGGTAGTTTCAGATATGGTAATGTTGTTTTATCTGAAGCTATAACACTTAGTGGACAACGTATTATACAGGAATCTGCATTAGCTGCTAATAGACATATGAATAAAGTAATAAAAGAAGGAATAGAATTATGAAACATTTAGAAGATACTCCTTGGTGGATTTGTGATGAAAAAGATACAAATTATGTAGCCTACTCTGATACAGATTCAATTTATATTCACGCAGAACCTTTACTTAGACATTTATACCCAACATTTAATGAAATGCCTAGTGAAGAAAAAGATGATAAATTAGAAGAAATCGCATTAAAATATCAGGATATTATTACTGATTCTTATGATGATTTAGCTATTAATTGTTTTAATGCTAAAGGCAAACATAGATTAGAGATGAAAACTGAATGTGTAATTAGAGCTGCTTACTTTAGGGCAACAAGAAGATATGCACAGTGGATTACTAAACAAGAAGGTATTACAAAAGAATCATTAGATGTTAAAGGTTTAGAATTTAAAAAAGCTAATTTCCCACCAATTTTAGGTAAATTTTTCCATGATGTTTTAGTTGATGTATTAAAAGGTTCTAAACAAACTGAAATAGATGATAGATTATCATCCTTTAAAAAACAAATATTAGATGGAACTATTCCTCTTGAAAAATTAGGAAATCCTCAGGCTGTTAAAAAATTAAATAAATATACAGAACGTAAAGCAAGATCAGGAGAAATGTTTTCTGTAATAGGAAAAGGGGCACCAGCAGCTGTTAAAGCTTCAATCATTTATAATGATTTACTTAGATTTTGGGGACTAGATAAAAAACATAATTATATAACTCAAGGTAGTAAAATTAAGTGGATTTATATGAAACCCAACCCATACCAAATTGATGCTATTGCTTTCCTAGAGTGGGATATTCCAGAAAAAATTCGTATATTCATCGAGCAATATGCTGATAGAAAGAAAATATTCGAATCTATTTTGCTTAATAAATTAGAAGGTTTTTATAATGATTTAGGGTGGACTTTAAATTTAAATCCATACCAACAAATATTTTTTAACATATGATAAATAAAACAATAGTACAATCAATAATAAGTAAGTATTACTTAAACACAAATGAATCTGTAAAATGGATTATTGAAAATAATAAATTAGAGGTTGATTTTATGTCTCCTACAAGAGAAGTTATTGGTAAGGTTTCATGTAATAATTTTCCGTTAGAAGATAGTAAATTAGCTATATATGATACTAAAAAATTAACAAGTTTAGTAAGTATATGTAATGGTGATTTATTACTAGAATTAGAAAAAACGAACCAAGTATTTACTAAGTTAAAACTATCAGATTTAAATTTTAATTTAACATATGCTTTATCTGATCATTTATTAATAGGTAAGGTAGGAACAGTTAATATACCTGAATGGGTTGTAGAATTAGATTTAACACCAGATGATGTTGAAAATTTAATAAAAGCTAAAAGTGCACTATCTGGAGTAGATAATATGTTAGTTACTACAACTAAAAATTTAGATGGTGAAGATGTTTGTGAATTTGTATTTGGAGATGAATCAGGACACAATAATAAAATAACATATCAAATATTAGGTAATATTAAAGAAGAAGGATTAAAAATACCTTTTAATTCAGATATGTTTAAAACTATATTACATTCAAATAAAGATATGGGTGGTGGTAAATTAACTTTAAGTAGTATGGGTTTAATTGGTTTTAAATTTGAATCAGAAGATATTAATAGTGAATATTATATGTTACGAAAAGCAGAAACAGAATTTTAATAATGGAAGGAAAATTAAAATTAACCTATAATAGAGAAAACAATGAATTCATGCAATATTATGATGGAAATGATAATATTAGAATTCAATGGAGGGGTAGAGATTTAAATACTAATTTAGGTTGTATAGACTTTTATACTCATTTTAATGGAGCATCTTCTGTGGCTTATTTTGCACCAGAAAATTATTGGAAATCCCCACATCCATCAGGATTTGAAATGGAGGCTTATTATGATGGTAAAATGGTTTTTTCTAAAAAATTTCAATATAAAAAATTAGATTTAACTTATAGATTTGAAACTTATATAGGGGAATCAACTTATGAAATGTTTGCAGAGTTATTCCATAATGAAAAGTGGGATGGAAATGAAGAGTATACAAATTTAAGAAAAGATGATGTAGTTTATGATCTAGGAGCAAATTATGGAATATATACTATGTGGGCTGTGTCTCAAAATGTAAAACAAGTATATGCTATTGAACCTACACCTAAAAATGTATCATATATGAAAGAAACATTTAAATGGGATAACAATGTAAGTATTATAGAAAAAGCAATTTCAGATAAAGAAAAAGATATTACGTTTTACACTTGGCATAATTCAGTATGTAATAGTATTCAATTTAAAGAAAATTATACTCCTATTAAAGTAAAATGTATAAATTTAGAAAAATATATTAATGATTATAATTTGTTACCTCCAACATATATTAAATGTGATATTGAAGGAGAAGAATACAAATTTTTAGAATCATCCTCAGATAAATTCCTTAAACAGTTAAGAGGAATGTATTTAGAATATCATTTTAATGGTAAAGGAGAAAATAATATTCATAATATTATAGATAGAATGTTAGCATTAGGATTTAGTATAAAACAACCCTCCATTCCTGACCAAGAAAGAGGAATGGGAACTTTAATATTTTCTAAATCTTAATATATGTATTATAAATTGACCTTAGGGCGCATATTTTATTTTAATTATTAATCGCTGATCTTATGACAGCACAAAAACAAAGTGATATGAGTACACATTTTTTAGAGAGATCACATCCGTTTGATCTATTATTTCGAAATTTATTTGATACGGAAACACAATTCGTTCCAGCTATAGAAGCTAAACAACAACACCCAATAGACATTTTTGAAGATGATTTAGGTTTAACCTTTGAGGTTGCTTGCACTGGTATTTCCAAAGAAGCAATTGAAATTAAACTTGAAGGAGATTTAATCAGCTTTAATTATGACAAGAAAAAATCCCCAGATGTTCAGAACCGAAATTATATCCATCAAGGAGTAGCAAAACGCTCATTCCAGTTAGGGTATAAAGTAGGTACTAAATATCAATTAAGTAAGGCAAAAGCATCTTTTAGAGATGGTTTACTGATAGTATCAGTTCCATTTGCAGAAGAATCTAAGCCAAAAGTTTTAAAAATCAACTAACCTAAATTGCGCCCTTAGGTTGGTTTAGTTATTAATCTTACGTATATTTACGTAAACAAAAAAAAGTTATATGACAATTATTAAAGACCCTGCATTAGAACCTTTTTATATAGGAAAAGATGCACACTGTTACACAGTGTATGAAGTAATTACTCCCCAAGCAAAATATTTAGAAAAAGGTAGTGAAGGTAAAGATTATGAAAAACCTGTAGGACATTATTCTGATTTTGGAGCGGCATTAAAAAGAGTTATGAAAGCTCAATTAAATGAAACAGATAAAGTATATAATAGTGTACTATCTTATATTGAAGAGTGGAGTAAAATTCAAGAAAAAATTACAAAATTAGTATCAATCGAAGATAATATAAATAAATAAACAATGAAATTAGAAGCAATTTATAATGCAGTTATAGTAAAACCTATAGAACGAGAAGAAGAACAATATGGTTCTATAGTAGTACCTGATGTAGGTAAAGAAAAAAATCATAATGCAGTTGTAGTAGCTGTAGGACCTGGGCAACATACCCATCAAGGAGTTTTAGTTGAAACTATTCTAAAAGTTGGAGATGAAGTTATTGTTCCTACAATGGGATTTACAAAAATAGATCATGAAGGGGAAGAATATTGGGTAGGACCTGAAAATCAAATATTAGCAAAATTAAATAAATAAAAAATGGCACACGACTTAAGAAAACAAATAAAATTAGGACCATCAGCAAGAAAAGAAATGATGGAAGGTATTGATACTTTAGCAGATGCAGTAGTATCAACTCTAGGACCAAATGGTAGAAATGTAGTTATTCACTACCCAGGACAAGAACCCGTTTCAACTAAAGATGGGGTATCAGTAGCAAAACATATAAATGTAGATGGTAATATCAAAGAATTAGGTGCGGCTTTAGTAAAATCAGCCGCAACAGCTACTGCAGATAAAGCTGGTGATGGTACAACAACATCAACTTTATTAGCTCGTGCTATGGTAAAGGAAGGATTACAACATTTAGATAATGGGGCTAATGCTGTTGAAATAAAAAGAGGTATTGATAGTGCTGTAAAAACTGTAGTAGATTCTTTAAGAAATAAAATTTCTGAAGATATATCTAATGAAGATCAATTAGAACAAGTAGCTACAATATCAGCTAATAATGACCCAGAAGTAGGTAAATTAATTTCAACTGCAATTGAAAAAGTAGGTAAAGATGGAGTTGTTCATATTGAAGAATCTAAATCAGGTGACACATACTTAGAAACAGTAGAAGGAATGCAAATTGATAGAGGATATAAATCCCATTTCTTTGTTACTGATAATAATACTATGACTTGTACATTAGATGAACCTTATATTTTAATAGCTGATACAAGATTTACAACAGTGAAAGAATTATTGCCAATTTTAGAAGGTGTTTCAAAAACAGGAAAATCTTTATTGATTATAGCTGAAGATATTGATAATGAAGCTCTAGCAACTTTAATTGTAAATAAAAGTAGAGGTACTATTAAAGTAGCTGCTATTAAAGCTCCTGACTTTGGAGATAGAAGAAAATTAATAATGGAAGATATAGCAGCTTTAACTGGAGGTGTAGTTTATGATAAGAACAAGGGAATGAAATTAGATAAATTTTCTTGGGATTGGTTTGGTGAAGCACGTGCTGTTACTATTTCAAAAGATAAAACAACTATTATTGATGGTAAAGGTGGAACAACAGAAATTGAAAAAAGATGTGAAGAATTACAAACCCAAGCTGATAATGCAAAATCACCATTTGAAAGAGAACAACTTCAAAATCGTTTAGCTAAAATGGTAGGAGGTGTTTCAATTATTCATGTTGGTGGTCATACTGAAACAGCTATGAAAGAAACAAAAGATAGAGTTGATGATGCTTTAAATGCAACAAAAGCAGCATTAGAAGAAGGTATTGTTCCTGGTGGAGGTACAGCATTATTATATGCACGTGAATCTATTGATCATGATGAAGGTATTGGATCAGGTATTGTATATAAAGCATGTGGTAAACCATTTGAACAAATTTTAATTAATGCTGGATGGGATTCAGTTCAAGCTCAAATGTTAGGAAGATATGAATTAGTAGAATCTGGAAATGATTGCTGGTCAGGATATAATCTTAAGAAAGGTAAAGTTGTTGATATGAAAGAAGATGGTATTATAGATCCATCAAAAGTAACAAGAACCGCATTAGAAAATGCTGCATCTGTAGCAGGAACTATACTTTTAACAGAATGTGTTGTAGTACCTCACCCAGATAAAAAAGATCCAACACCAGATGCAGTAATGCCTGGTATGTATTAATATGGCTACACAATTAGAAGAATATAATGAATTAATCGCTACTAGAGTACCACCTGGAGATAGGTGGACTTTAGTTGGTGATGCCAAAAAGGTAGTATATGAATCAATTACTGATGTATTAGAAGCATATTTACACCTTACTAATTTTTCAGGTGAATATAGATTAGATCCAATTGGTAGTAAATTATACGCAATTCAAACAAGTGAAGTTGAAATTATAAAAGAAACACCTAAAACTTATTCATTATATGGTGAGTTTAAACAAGGAGTTTAGGTTGGAGAAACAAATAAAAGTTATTATATTATGGTTATGAAAAATAGTTTATTAGTCGAAAAATATCGTCCTACTAATATAGATAATTATGTAGGAAATGAAAATATCAAAAACACTATATCACAGTATTTAGGACAAAATGATATACAAAATTTATTATTTTATGGTCCTGCAGGTACTGGTAAGACAACATTAGCGAAATTAATAGTTAAAAATTTAGATTGTGATCATCTATATATTAATGCATCAGATGAAAGAGGAATTGATACTATTAGAGCTAAAGTAACGGGATTTGCAAGCACAATGTCTTTTAAACCCCTAAAAGTAATAATTTTAGATGAAGCTGATTTTTTAACAATCCAAGCACAAGCATCATTAAGAAATGTTATTGAAACATTTTCTAGAAGTACTAGATTTATAATGACTTGTAATTTTATAGAGCGTATTATTGATCCCTTACAATCACGATGTCAAACATTAAAAGTAATACCTCCAAATAAATTAGATATTCTTAAACATTTAGATAAAATCATCAAAAGAGAAGAAATTAACTCTAATGAAAATGATCTAAAAGCTATCATTGATAATAGCTACCCAGATGTTAGAAAAATGCTTAATACAATTCAGGTATCTACTGTTGATAATAAATTAAATTTAGATACAACATCAATAGTATCATCTAATTATAATAAAGATATAGTAAAAGTATTAAAGACTAAAGATAGTAGTTTTAATAAATATAAAAATATTAGGCAAATAATAGCAGATGCTAATGTTCAAGATTTTGAATCTTTATATAGATTTTTATTTGACCAAGCATCAGAATATGCGCCTGATAATGAAGGAATGGTAGCCATCCATATTAATGAATATAGTTATCAATCTAATTTTAGAATTGATAAAGAAATTAATGCAATGGCTTTAATATCAAAATTAATAGAATTAAATTAAAAAAATTAAAAAATGACAAGTATTGAAATTTTAGATGCTATCAAAGAACAAGTAGTTCTTATTGAAGCAGAAGTAGAAAAAACAACAGGAGCTGCCAAACAAAGATGTAGATCAGCTGCCACAAAAGTAAAACAATTATCAACTGAATTTAAAAGAAATCACAAATAAATTAAAAATGGAAGGAACAAACCCAACACAGCAAAGACCAAATATTGATTTAAACAATACATCAGCTATTGATACACCTGATGGAGGTAAAATTTGGTAACAAGGAGTATTATTACGTAAAGTATCAAAATTTGTAGTAGGAGCTGAAGAAGATGCAGTTATGCCAATCCCAGTATTTTGGGATCCAACTTCAGGTAAAATACTAGAAAGTACAATTCCTTTAGAGTTAAGAGATGAATTTAAAGATCACATGGCTGGAGGAGAATAATGGTAGAAAAAGAGATTAAAAATGTTTTTGGATGGTTAAATGAAATAACCATCCAAAAAACATCTCCTGATTCATTTTCGGATAAATCTTGGGATAATTGGAATTCTTATATGGTTCATAGATTTTTAAGTATGAACTTTAAATATTTAGATATTGTTAATTATGTACAAAATATTAATCCCCAAAATAAAAAGGAAATCTACACTATTTACCGACAATTAATACCTAAAAAGAAAGTATGGAATAAATATATTAAAAATCAAAATAAAATAGATTATAAGGATTTAACAAATTTTGTATCTAGATATTTTGAGGTGGGAACTAATGAAGCTTTTAATTATATTCCAATATTAGGTAAAGAAGGAATAAATACTATTCTTTTAAGTATGGGGATAGAAGATAAAGAGAGAAAAAAATTAATTAAAACATCAAAATTAAAATGAAATTAGAACTATTTAATATGTTAAATAATTCAGCAGAAGCTGATAAAGCTAAAGCATTATTAACTTTAAACTTGCTATCAGAACACCCAGCAGGAATAGGTGATCATTCAACTGAAGATTTTTATAAAAATGCAGAAGAAGCATTGAATAAATTAGTGGATGCTGATGATAGATTATCAACGTTAGATAAATATTTTAAACCCGAAAATCCGGTTATTTAATGGGAGATTCAATTAAAAAGTACAAAGAAGATATGAGTGATAGAGATATAATGAACTCTAAAAATATGGGAATGAGACCACTACCAGATCCAGTAGTTGAGGAATTTGAACTAGAATATGCAGAACTATCTGAAGAATTTAAAACTATCCAAAAAGAAATGTACGAAATGTTTGCTCGTAAACATATGGATTATGGATTAAATAATATTGCTTTAGGAGGTGATATATTAAATGATAAAAAAGATAAAAACTTCTCACTTACAGGGTTAGCTATTAGGTTAACTGATAAAATATCTAGGTTAAAAAATCTTATAGTAAATGGTAGAAATTACGTTAAAGGAGAAAGCATGGAAGATACATTCTTAGATGTAGCTAATTACGGAATAATTGGTATGTTAGTAGGACGTAATAAGTGGAAAAGGGGTGGCTAGAAAAATTCCTAAAATAGTTAAGGAGATTATTAATAATCCCCCTCAACCTCTTGATTTTTCATTTGAAAAGAATATTTCTTTTTCACAACTATCAATGTACTCTCAATGTCCCAAAAAATGGTCATTAAATTATAGAGAAGGGCATAAAGTTAGTGAACAAAGTATTCATATGACTTTTGGTACAGCTATCCATGAAACTCTTCAACATTATTTAGATATAATGTATGATAAAAGTGCAGCTGAAGCCGACAGAATAAATATAGAAGAATATTTTGAAGAAAATTTAAGAAAATCTTATGCTGAATCCTATAAAAAGAATAAAAATGTCCATTTTAGTACTCCAGAAGAAATAAGAGAATTTTATGAAGATGGAATTAACATTTTAAAATTTTTTAAGAAAAAAAGAGGTAGATATTTTAGTAAAAAAGGAACATATTTAGTTGGGTGTGAGATACCTATTATATTGGCGCCTAATCCGTATTTACAGCGTGTTAAATACATGGGCTATTTAGATGTAGTGCTATATAATGAAACCTTAAATAAATTTACTATAATTGATATAAAAACATCAACCAAAGGGTGGAATAAATGGGCTAAAAAAGATGAAATAAAACAATTCCAATTAGTTTTATACAAAAAATTCTTTAGTCAACAATATAATATTCCAATTGAAGATATTGATATTGAGTTTTTTATAGTAAAAAGAAAAATTTGGGAAGATACAGAATACCCAATGAGTAGAATACAACAATTTACACCAGCATCGGGTAAAACTAAATTAAATAAAGCGTCTAAATTATTAGAGACTTTTATTAAAGATGTTTTTAGTTTGGATGGTACCTACAAAGATCGTACATTTATTCCCAAGCCAAGTAAATGGAATTGCACATTTTGCCCATTTAAAGAAGATAGTAAATTATGTAGCGCAGTTGGTAAAAATTTATAATCTACATATATGTATAGACAAATATAATATAAATAATAAAGATTATGGCAACAACTGACAAAAAAGAAATGACACTAACAAGTGTTAAAGTAAAAAGTAATTTATTTGATGAATTTAAAATTGAATGTGTAAGAAGAAAATTTTCATTCCAAAAACTAGCTGATAGATCTCTACATCTATATTTAACAGATGAAGATTTTAGAAAAAAAATTAATTCACACACAGACTTAAAATTTAACGATTAAAATTAATATGAAAGAAGGTTACATTAAAAAAGATAAAAGGAAAAAAATACTTTTATTAACAGATGATATCAGAACACATTCTGGTGTAGCACAAGTAGGTAGAGAAACAATACTTAATACTTGTCATCATTATAATTGGGTTCAATTAGCAGGTTCTATAGAGCATCCTGAAAAAGGCAAAATCCAAGACATATCAGCAGATACGGCAAAACAATCAGGAGTAGAAGATGCTTCGGTTATTTTGTATCCTGTAGATGGTTATGGGAATCCTGATGTTTTAAGACAAGTAATGGCTAGGGAACAAATAGATGCAATATTTTTAATTACTGATCCTAGATATTTTAAATGGGTATTTGATATGGAGAATGAAATTAGAAAACATATTCCTATAATATACCTAAACATTTGGGATGATTATCCTGCACCTGAATATAATAAAGAATTTTATCAATCTTGTGATGCTTTATTTGGAATTTCTAAACAAACTAACCATATTAATAAAGTAGTATTAGGAAAAGAAGGGAAAAATAAAATATTTAAATATATCCCTCATGGTTTAAATAATGATTATTTTAAAGCATTAGATGAAAATGATATTGAATTAGGAGAATTTAGAAAACATCTTTACAATAAAGAAGAAGTTGATTTTTCAATATTATTTAATTCTAGAAATATTAGAAGAAAACAAATTCCTAATACTATATTAGCATGGAAATTATTTTGTAGTAAATTAACACCTGAAGAAGCTAATAAATGTAGATTAGTATTACATTGTAATTCTAGAGACAATGCTGGAACAGATCTTCATGCTATTTTAGAATATTTAGATGGTTACGAAGGAATAGATAATAATATCATCATTAGTGAGCAAAAATACCCAATTGAACATATGAATTTTTTATATAATTCAGTAGATGGTACTATATTACTATCAAATGCTGAAGGGTGGGGATTAGCATTAACTGAAAGTTTACTATCAGGAACTCCTATTATAGCTAATGTAACTGGTGGAATGCAAGACCAAATGCGTTTTGTTGATGAAAATGGAAAATGGTATGTTAATAATAATGATGTACCTTCAAATCATAGGGGTACTTACAAAGAACATGGTGAGTGGGTATTACCTGTATATCCTTCTGTAAGAACAATGGTTGGATCACTTCCAACACCTTATATATTTGAAGATCATTGTTCTTTTGAGGATGCTGCAGATAAAATTATGGAGTTATATAATTTATCCAAAGAAGAAAGAAAACAAAAAGGATTAGCTGGAAAAAAATGGGCTGAAAGTGAAGAAGCTGGGTTTACCTCAAAGCAAATGGGAAAAAGAATTATCGATGGAGTTGATGAATTATTTAGTACTTGGGAACCTAGAGAACAATTTGAATTCTTAGCTGATACAGATTTTGAAAAAAGAGTTTTAAAACATAAATTAATTTATTAGATGAAAAATACATTTGCAATAAGTTGTCCAATAGACACCTACTCGGGTTATGGAGCAAGAGCTAGAGATTTTATAAAAGCAGTAATAGAATTAGATAGATATGATGTTAAAATTATTCCACAAAGATGGGGAAATACTCCATTTAATTTTATAAAAGACCATGAAGAAAAGTGGGGATTTTTAAATAAATATATTCATCAAGGCCCTTTAACAGAACAACCAGATATTTGGTGTATGTCAACTGTACCTAATGAATTTCAATCTGTTGGAAAATATAATATAGGTTTAACAGCAGGTATTGAAACTACAGCTTGTGCTCCTCAATGGATTGAAGGAATGAATAGAATGGATATTATAGTTACTTCTTCTGAACATTCTAAAAATGTATTAGAAACAACTCAATATCAAGCTAATATGCCTGATGGTAGTAATAAACCACTTAAATTAGAAAAACCTATTAAAGTTATATTTGAAGGAGCTGATGTAGACTTATATAAGGTTTTACCTGAAAAAGAATTCTTAAATAAAAATCTTTTAGAATCTATTAACTCAATCCCTGAAAAATTTGCATTTTTAAGTGTTGGACATTGGATGCAAGGTGGATTAGGACATGATAGAAAAAATATGGGATTATTAGTAAAAGCTTTTTATGAAGTTTGGAAAAATAAAAATAATCCACCGGCATTAATTTTAAAAACAACAACAGCAGCAGCAAGTTATACTGATAGAAGGGAAGTTCTTAATAGGATTAATATTATAAAAGAATCAATACCTAATGCTACTAAATTACCAAAAATATATCTTTTACATGGAGATTTAAGTAATACAGATGTAAATGAATTATATAATCACCCAAAAGTAAAATGTTTTATTTCTCTTACAAGAGGTGAAGGATTTGGAAGACCTTTATTAGAATTTAGCTTAACAAATAAACCAATTATAGCTAGTGCTTGGTCGGGGCAGTTAGATTTTTTAAATAAAGAACATACAGTATTAGTAGGAGGAAAATTAGATAAATTAGATCCATCATCAGTGATAAAAGATATGTTAATTCCTGAAAGTTCTTGGTTTGCTCCTGATCATGCTCATGTTAGCCAAGCTATGCAAGATGTTGTTAAAAATTATAAATCATGGTTGGTAAAAGGTAAGAGACAAGGATTTATAAGTAGATCTAAATTTAATTTTAAAGGTATGAAAAAACAAATTGATATATTTTTTAATGAAAATATTCCCAATTTACCTAAAAAAATGGATTTAAATTTAAATGGAGTTAAAAAAATTAAATTACCTAAAAAATATAAAAAATCAAAAGTAAATGTCTAAAAATGATAGTTTAACATTTTGTAGTAGGTGTGGGAGTGACGCTTGTTACGTACAAGAAGTAAATGATAAAATCAAAATTTATATGTGTTATGGTTGTGGTTTTACTACTAACTCATTAATGAAAGTTGGTGAGCCATTTTTTGAAGAACAAATGGAAACCCTACCTAATTTATATAAAGCATTAATGGTTGAAGATGAAAACGGTTTGGTTTGGATGCCTTCAACTGTAAATATTCATGATAAAGGAATGGTATTTGCTAATGGTAAAAATAAAGATGATTGGTCTTGGGGAGCTGTAAAAGCAATATCTGTTAAGGAAGAAGAAAAAGAAAAATTCCCAATCCCAAACAAACCAGGAGAATTTTATAAGTGGAGGATGGATATGAAAAATGTTAAAAGTTATAAAGAAAAAGATTATATGGATGCTTTATCTCACATAGGCGCTCTACCATCAAATGAAAAATAAATGAAAATATTAGTTACAGGTGGAGCAGGATTTATTGGAGTTAATTTAATTGAAAGATTAGTTAAAGAAGGTCATAATGTCCATTCAATAGATAATTATTCAACTGGCACTAAAGAAAATCATTTACCAACTGTAGAGTATTTTACAGATGATATTGAGCAAATAGATACTATTCATCAAGATTATGAATTAATATTTCATTTAGCCGCTCAATCTAGGGTACAACCTTCATTTAAAAACCCATCAGAAACATTTAGAGTTAATGTTAAAGGCACAGAAGCTGTATGTAAATTTGCGTATAATATTGGAGCTAAATTAATATATGCTGGTTCATCATCTAAACATCATAATCCATCAACTTCACCGTATTCTGCGTATAAATACTTAGGTGAGGGTGTATGTAAATTATATAAAGAATCATTTAATTTAAATGTTGAAATTTGTAGATTTTATAATGTATATGGTCCTGGTGAAAGTTTAGATGAAGAAAATGGGAATGTAATTGGAATTTGGAGATCTAGAATTAATAGAGGAGCAGATATTGAAATCGTAGGTGATGGTGAACAGAGAAGAGATTTTACTCATGTAAAAGATATTGTAGATGGTTTATATAAAGTAGCTACAAAATATATTGAACATGAAGATGCTTGGGAATTAGGAACTGGGATAAACTATTCAATAAATGAATTAGCAAGTATGTTCCAAAATACATTTAATTGTGGGATATCTTATATTGATAATCAGCCCGGAAATTTTAGAGCTACTCTTTGTGAAAATGAAGAAGCAATTGATCTTTTAGGTTGGAAACCTAAAGATAGGTTATTATATTATGTCAATAAATTAGATGAAAATGAAGATAAGTTATGCAATTACCGTATGTAATGAAGTTGTAGAAATTCAAAAACTCATACCATATCTTTTAGAACATAAAAGAAATGAAGATAATATTGTAGTTTTATATGATTCTAAAAATGGTAGTAAAACAATTGAACAATTCCTAAGAGCTAAATCAATAAATGGTGAATTTAGTTGGTATAAAGATAAGTTTGAAGGACATTTTGCTGATTGGAAAAACAAATTAACTAATTATTGTACTGGTGATTATATATTCCAAATTGATGCTGATGAAACCATGTCAGACTATTTTCTTCAATCTTTACCAACATTATTAGATAATAACTCAGAGGTAGATATATTTAGAGTACCAAGAATCAATACAGTTGAAGGTTTAACATCTGAACATATCCAAAAATGGAGATGGCAAATCAACGATAAAGGATGGATTAATTTCCCAGACTATCAATGGAGAATTTACAAAAACAATAGTAAAATCAAGTGGAAAAATAAAGTACATGAAATATTAGATGGATATGACTATGTAGCAGAATTACCAGCTGAAGAAGAATGGTGCTTATATCATCCTAAAACAATAGAAAAACAAGAAAAACAAAATAATTATTACAACACATTATGAGAAAATACTTACCTACATTATCTGAATTAGTAGATCGTTTATCAATTGTTCAATTAAAAGAAGTATTCATTACTGACCATAAAAAAGAATATGCTAAAGAAATAGCTGAAATAACTCATGATATAGAAGAAATACTAAAAGAAGATAAAATCCAATTAACTGGAGAAGATGTAAGGGCAATAATAGTATTATCTCAAATGAACTTACATATATGGCATAATGAAACTAAATATCGCGCTGGAACAGGTGATGGTAATTTAGGGTTAACCCATGGGTTAAATGGTATTAGAAATACTGCAAAAAATAAAATACAAAAACACAGTGATGGTAGAAAAGATTATAAAATCGATTGTATAGCAGCTGAATTTAAAGATTGGGAAATATCATGGTAAAAAATAAAGAAATATTTTCATTAGGTGAAAACAAATTAACAACAGATTATGAAGTTATTTTGGATTTAGGTAAACAACCTTGGGCTAATGGTTTTTTAAAAAAGAACGAATGTGGAAAAGAACCTACATACCCTTTACAATTAGTTTATTGTAACAAACCAGGATTACTTCAATTAAGTTATTTTGTACCAAAAGAAACAATGTTTTTAGATCATTCTTATATATCAGGAACAACTAGAACATTAATTGATCATTTTTATAAATTAGCAGTAGAAAATAGTAATGATTATAATTTAGATAAAGAAAATGATATTATATTAGATATTGGGGGTAATGATGGGTCACAATTAGAACAATATAAAAAATTAGGGTTTAAAAAACTTATTAATTTTGAATCAGCAACTAATATCTGTAAATTATCTGAAGAGAAAAATATTGATACTATAAATGAATTTTTTAATGAAGCAAGTGTAAAAGATGAACTAGAACCCAATAGTATTAAATTAATAAATGCATCTGGTGTATTTTTTCATTTAGAAGAATTAGACAGTGTAATTAATGGAATTAATTATTGTTTAAAAGATGATGGAGTATTTGTGGCACAATGCATGTATGTGGGGGCTATGGTTGATAATTTAAATTTTGATACTATATACCATGAACATTTATGTTATTATACCTTAAAAAGTTTAACTACATTATTAAAAAAGTATAATCTTCATTTAGAAGATACTTATTTTGATGAAATTCATAGTGGTAGTATAATATGTAAATTCAGAAAAAATAAATGTAAAATTACAGAAAGAACAAAAGTATTAAAGAAAAGAGATAAGAAATATAATTTAAATTCATTTAGACAGTTTGCTGCAAGTATTGGTAAGATTAAATTTGAATTAAGAAGATTATTATTTTCTAAATTTATACTAGGTAAAAAAGTGTGGGGATATGGAGCTCCTGTTAAAGGTAATACATTATTAAATTATATGGGAATTGATAGTTCATGGATTGAAAAGATTGTAGAAGTAAACCCATATAAAATAGGAACTTACGCACCAGGTTCTCATATACCAGTATTTAAAGAAGATGAAAATGAATTACCAGATAGTTATTTATTATTATCCCATAATTTTGAAAAAGAAATATTAAAAAAGAATAAAGACATTATTAATAATAAAGGTGTATCATTTATAACTCCTTTCCCAGTGTGTGAAATAACAAAAGTACCTAAATGAAAATATTTACTAAAAACTCAATAGCAAAAGAAAGAATGGAATTTTTCATAGATGTAAACTGTGAAAAATATAAAGATAAACCTATTACATTATTTTGTGATTGGCCTGCTACTCAAGAAGAATTAAGCATTAATCCAGTTAATATTATTATTCTAAATGAACCTAATGAAATCTTTAATTTATGTAATTATACAATATCAATTAAACAACATTTTAGTCTTATATTATCCCAATGGGAATTAATTCAACAACATTGTGAAAATGGTTTATTATTTGTTCATGGAGAAACAAATTTAGATAGACCATATATTGAAAGTTGGGAAAATAAAGATATTAATAATAGAAATTTTGAAGTAACATTTTTAAGTGGTGTATTAGAGATACTTGAAGGTCATAAATTAAGACAAAGAGTATTAGCATTAGATGATAAAATTACTATACCTCATAAATGGTATAAAACACTAAAAGATTTTGATCCTAGAGGACAAAGACCAGGTTATTTTGAAGAAAAAATTACAAAGTATGGTAATCCTATTGAAGGTGAAGGTAAAAAAGAAGTATGGGATAGAAATACTATGTTTCATGTAGCTATTGAAAGTAAAAAAGAAAATAATTATTTTGCAGATAAGATTTTAGATTGTTTTGCTACCAAAACTTTACCTATATATTATGGTGCTGAAAATATATCTGAATGGGGTTATGATGAAAAAGGTATTATTAGATTTCAAGATGAAGACCAATTATTGGAAATTTTAAATAATTTAGATGAAAATGATTATTATAGTAGAATAGAAGCAATAGAAAATAATTATAAAGCAGTTCAAGAAAATGGATTTTATTTTGATAGATTAGAAGAATTGTTGGATGATATAATTAAAGTAAATAAACTATGATGAAAGTATTAGTAATAGGAGATAGTTGTATAGATGAGTACATTTACTGCACAACAAATAGATTTTGCCCAGATGCACCAGTACCCATTTTAAAACCTGAATCATATGTTTCGACTGAAGGTATGGCAGGTAATGTTGCAGATAATTTAAGAGCATTAGATATAGAGGTTGATCTAATATCAAATGCAAACCAAATTAAAAAAACAAGATATGTTGATAATAGAACAAATCATATGTTTGTTAGAATTGATGAAGGTGAAAATGATATTTTCCCAATTGAACAAAAAACATTAGAAAATATTGATTGGGATAATTATGATGCTATTGTAATGAGTGATTATGATAAAGGATTTTTAGAATGGCACCAAATTGACTATATAGCTCAACATCATCCTATAACATTTTTAGATACTAAAAAGGAAATTGATGGGTGGGCTCATAATATTAAATTTATCAAAATTAACGAAATAGAATTAGATCAAAGTATTGGTTTTTTACATGATAATGAAGATGAATTTGCTAAAAAGATAATTACAACATTAGGAAGTAAAGGAGCACAATATCAGGGAATTAAATATCCTGTTGAGGAAGTTGATGTTAGAGATACAAGTGGAGCAGGTGACACATTTTTAGCTGGATTAGTACATTCTTATTTAGAAACCGATTCTATAGAAAGTGCAATAAAATTTGCAAATAAATGCTCAACACAAATAGTACAGAAAAAAGGAACTGCAAAAATAAATATAAAAGAATTATGAAATACGAACATAGTAAAAAATTAGGACTACCAATAATCCAACCAGATATATTTTATGACTATAGGGGGGAGTATGTTGAAACTTGGAATATAGAAAATTATAAAGTTTTTAATTGTGATCAATTTAAACAAGATGACATTAGTACATCATCAAAACACACATTAAGAGGTTTACATGGTGATTTTAAAACTTGGAAATTAGTACAGTGTGTTTACGGTGCATTATTACAAGCAGTTGTTGATATGAGACCTGAAAGTCAAACTTATCTTGAATGGGAACTATTTACAATAAATGATAAAAACAGAAATCAAATTTTAGTACCTCCAGGATTTGCTAATGGTCACCTAGTAATGAGTGATTATGGTGTTTTTAGTTATAAACAATCTACTTTATATGGTGGTGTAAAAGAACAATTTACAGTAAAATGGAATGATCCAAAAATTAACATACCTTGGCCTATTAATAATCCTATATTATCTTCAAGGGATAAAAATGCAGATTTACTATGAATAAAAAAAGAGTTTTAATTACAGGGGGAGCTGGTTATTTAGGTTCTGTCCTAGCAGAAGTATTAGTTAATAAATGTTATCAAGTAACTGTTGTTGACAATTTAATGTACAAACAAACATCATTACTACATTTATGTCATTATGATAATTTTAATTTTATTAAGGGTGATATTACTGATTATCATTTTTTACAACATTTAGTTGAACGTCATGATATAATAATTCCTTTAGCAGCAATTGTGGGAGCACCAGCTTGTGATGCAAATAAAGAATTAGCAACAAATATTAATTATGGGCAAATCCAAACTATTGTAGATAATTTAAAACCTTGGCAAAAGTTAATAATGCCTAATACAAATAGTCAATATGGTAGTTCAAAAGATATAATTACCGAAGAATCACCATTTAATCCTTTATCTCACTATGCTAAAACAAAATGTCAAGCAGAAGAATATATTATGGATTGGGGGAATGGTATTTGTTTAAGATTAGCAACAGTATTTGGTTCATCACCAAGAATGCGTACAGATTTATTAGTTAATGATTTTGTATATAAAACTATGACTGATGGGTGTTTAGTATTGTTTCAATCGCAATTTAAAAGAAATTACATACACGTACGCGATATAGCAAAAACATTTTTACATTGCATTGAAAATTATGAATCAATGAATGGGGAAGTATATAATGTTGGTCTATCAGATGCTAACCTTAATAAAAGAGAATTAGCAGAAGCTATAAAACTACAATTCCCAGATTTAGTAATTATCGAAAATGAATTTTCATCTGACTTTGATAATAGAGATTATATTGTATCTAATGAAAAATTAGAAAAAACTGGTTGGTCTCCAGATTATACTATTACTAAAGGTATTAATGAACTATCAGAATCCTTTCAAATGATTATAACAGATAATAATAAAAAATATACAAATTTATAATATGAGAATATTAGTCACAGGTGCTAGTGGATTTGTGGGAAAACCATTAGTAAAAAAATTAAAAAGTGAAAATCATGATGTTATAGAAATCACATCAAGTAATTTTACATCTATGTGGGAATTAGAAAGAAATTCCATTGATGTAGTAATTCATTTGGCTGTTAAAACAGCAGCAGGAGGTTATTGTCAAGAACACCCAGGAGAACAATGGATAGTAAATTCTAGCATTAATGCTGATATGTTGGCTTATTGGGCTCAATACCAACAAAGAGCTCATATGGTTACTTTTGGTTCATCTTGTGGTTATAATAAAGATGTAATTAAAACTGAAGAAAATTATTTAAAAGGTGAAGTAGAAGAAGGTTATGAAGTATATGGTAATGCTAAACGTAATTTATTAGTAGGTTTAAAAGCATTAAAAAAAGAATATTTAATGTCCTCTAATTACTTGATTCCATCAGTACTTTATGGTCCTAATTATAATTTAGATGATAAACATTTTATATTTGACCTAATCAGAAAAATCCATACAGCTAAAAATGGAGGTGAAAGAGTCGTTTTATGGGGTGATGGAACTCAAACTCGAGAATTAATTTATATAGATGATGCTATAAACATTATTATGTCTTGTATAAATAACCCAGATGCACCTGATATATTTAATTTATCTTCAGGAAATGAATATACTTTAAACCACTATGCTCAAACCATTTGTGATATTATAGGATATGATTATAATAAAATTGAATGGGACACAAATGCTTTTGTAGGGGCTCCTAATAAAAAACTAATTAATACTCATCTAAAAGATTATAAATTTACCACTTTAGAAAATGGTTTAAAAAATACAATTAAATATTATGAAAGTAGGAGTAGTAGTAGTAAATAGAAATGATGGATATAAAGACTTTGAAAGAGGTATAATTCATTTTAAATCATCATTAGAAACTTTTGATGAAGTAAATTATATTGATTGGAATTCTCCTGAAGGATCTTTTTTATGGGAAATAGAAGATAAATTATCTAAGACAGGAAAAATAAAACATTATATAATACCACCTGAAGTTACAAAAATATTAATCCCTGAGCCAACAGCTCAACAATGTAATGAAGGATTAAGTAGAAATATAGGAATTAAAAGAAGTGAATGTGATTGGGTTGTTTCTACTAATATTGATATAATTCCCCCCACTAGAGAAGAATTATTAAATCTAATTAAAACTTTAGATAAAAATACATTTTATACTATATCTAGAAGAGAAGCACCAAAAGATTTAGTGTATAAACATGGTCATAATATCAAAGAACTAAGACAATCACTATCAAATATTCCTGAAAGACACTTCCCTGCTAAAGTTACAGCAAATGATAATTATAGTTTAATTAACTGCTGTGGAGACTTTCAAATAGCACATAAAGATGTTTGGAATAAAATAAAAGGATTTGAAGAAAATATGATATACCAATGTTATGTAGATACTAATATTCAGAAAAAATCGGTATTAAACGGGTGCGATTTAAAAGTATTATATAATCCTCCACTTTATCATATGGAACATGGGGCTTATTACACTAAAGATGATGGAACTAGAGTAGCTGATTTAGATAATAAAGGCGATTTTAAGGGTGATTCTAAAGCATATAATGATGTTTATAAATGGGTAGAAAATTTTACAGATACACAAAATACAAAAGATTGGGGTTTAGGAAATACTTCAATTGAATATGAGAGCATTTAATATTTATAATCGATGAACCCTTTAAAACCTCATATTATGGAAAAAGATATAGAAGAGAAAAAAGTTGTTAAAAGAGAGGTTACTACATTAGAAATTGCTTATAATACTAAAGAAGAATTAATCTCACTTTCTAGGTCTGATGATTTTGTTAGTTTTATTATTAATGATAGTTATAAAACTATTAAAAAAGCAATAAAAGATAACCTACAAAAAGTTGAATTATTTAACATATTAAATTTATCTATTATTGTAGAATTAAAAAGAGAAAATTTTGAAAAAGTTCTCAATAAAATTATTCAACATTATGTTGAATATGAAGAATATGAAAAGTGTATTATAATAAAAAAATTAATTAAAAAAATATGAATTTATTTAAAATGTATCCCAAAAGGAGTAAGAGTAAAGAAGCTATAAATAAATGTCAAGCTAATAATGAAAATGAAGCTACAAATGTTTTTAGTAAAATTAAAAGATTGACATTAGATCAATTTAATAAGTTATTTAACGTAGAAAAAATCAAATAATATGCATCACGAAGTGTTACATTTTGTTTATGAAAAAAAACAACAATATCCTGAGTATTTTAACAATGCCCGAGTACTAGAAATAGGATCTAGAACTATATCTAACCAACCAACTATAAGATGCCATTTTAAAAATTGTGATCATACAGGTGTAGATGTTAGTAGTGGTCCCAATGTTGATATTGTAAGCAAAGGTCATAAATTTAAGTCTAGTCAATTATTTGACACTGCTATAAGCTGTGAGTGTTTTGAACACGATCCCTTTTATGAAAAGACTATAATGAATATGATCCATAATTTAAAACCTAAGGGATTATTAATTTTTACTTGTGCTTCAATAGGTCGTTCTGAACATGGCACTCGCAAATCAGATCCTTTAGCATCTATTCAAGGTTCTCATCCTGAAGATTTTGAATATGATATTTTTCAAGATTACTATAAAAATTTAACAGCTGAGAATTTTAAATCAATTCCAGGATTTAATGATAGTATGATTAGTCAATATTGGGTTAGTAATGAAGGACCCCACGATTTATATTTTTATGGGTTTAAAAGATAATATTAAAAATAAATAAAATGAAAGAATTTAATGACATTAAAGGATTATTTAAAAAAATACTAGGATCAGAAGTAAATATAAAAGATAATATACAAGTTACAGAAAAAAGTGTATTTTGTTTATTTATTAAGAAGTTAGAAGAATCTAATAAAATTGAAAATGAATTAATAGAAACTGGAGGGATAGATTGTAATAAAGTTACAGATCCTTTATGGATTGTAATTGAAAATTTATTAAAATTTGTATATGGGGAACAAGCAGCTGATACTATTTTATGGTACATCTATGATAGATTCAATCCAGATGGTACTGTTATTCCATTAGAAGATGAAGATGGTAAACAATATATTATTACTACACCTGATGATTTGTGGTCTTATATAAAATATCGTTATCCTACGAAATAATTTGGATATATCATTTGTATTTCGTATATTAGCGGAAATATTTCAATAGTTACGTATAATTATAGTTATGAATAGAAATAATTTAAAAATGATTCCTTGCAAAAAGTGTGGGGAATTAATGCCTGAATTAAGGCTAACTAAATTTGGTTATCATGTTTGTGTTAATTGTTCAACAACAGGGGCATACACAGCAATATCCACAATCAATGGGACAGGTGATCATACATGGAATGATATTCAAATCATGACTCCCGAACAGGCAAAAGTAGTAGATGAAAATATGAAGAAAAAAACTAAATGGGATAAACCTCAAGATGATTAATGCCAAAACCAAAACCATTAAATAAAGAATTAATAGTAGCAGCTATGTCTAAAACTCTATCTAATAGAGCAGCTGCTAGGTATTTAAATTGTTCTTATCAACACTATAAAAAATGGGCAAAATTATATGAAAGTGATACCCATGATAATTTATTTGAACAACATAAAAACCAATCTGGGAAAGGTATACCTAAATTTTTAAGAGGTAAAGGTAAAGAACCTGCTTTATTAGATATTATTGAAGGTAGAGTTGATGTATCATCATTTTCACCTGATAAAATAAAATATAGATTAATAACTGAGGGTCATTTACTTGAAGAATGTGCTGTTTGTAAATTTCATGAACGTAGAGTATCAGATTATAAAATACCTTTACTTCTTCATTTTAAAGACGGAAATAAAAAAAATTATAGAATTGAAAATATAGAATTATTATGTTATAATCATTATTTTTTAACTGTAGGAAATATATTTTCAGATAAACAAATTAAAGGGATGGAAGATCATGTACCTGTTAATCAAAGTGAAACTAAATGGGAAATGGATGATTATACTAGACAAAGATTAGAAGAATTAGGATTAGGAGATGAACCAGAAGAAGATTACATATCATATAAATAATATGGCTAAAAAAACAAGAAATATTAAAAGAAATAAACATAATCAAATAGTAAATGATTATGATAAAATAAAAGAAAAACATCTTGAAAAATTAGCTAACAAAATTTTAAAAGGTGATGAGAAAAAAGAAAAATTAAAGAAGTATAATATTAAAGGAGATTTTTTAAAAGATTTATAAAATGGTAAAAGAATTTAATTTTAGTACAAGAGAGGAGTTTGATAAATTTGTTGCTAGTAAAAATAAAGATTTATCACTAGCTATAATTGAGGTAATTCAAAAAAACTTTAATAGTAAGAAAAAACATATTCATGTAGTATCTATAGCTATTGAGGAAGAAGATCAAATTTATGATTTAACTGTAGATAAAAAATTATTTTTACATACATTAGAAGAAAATTTAGATACTTTACTTAAGCATGAATTATATGAAAAATGTGCTGAAGTAAAAATATTAATTGATAAACTAAAAAACAAAAAATTATGAGATATTATTTTCCATATATAACAACAATATTATTTGCATTTATATCATTATGTTACATATTAGATTATGAAGATCAAATAGAAACGCTACACCAAGAATTAGAAGTAATAGATAGTTTAAATAATACTATTGATAGTTTAAAATTAGAAATAGATACTTTAGAATTAGAAGCTGAAATTTGGGATTATAATATCTCAAATTCAACTAACTTACTATCAGCTATTATTTTTGTAGAAAGTAGTAATGATGACTCAGCATATGCAGCTAGTGAAGATGCTGTTGGATGTTTACAAATAAGAAAAACTATGGTGGATGATGTAAACAGAATATTAAAAAGACAAGGTAAAACATATAAATTTTCATATGATGATAGATGGTTAAGAAATAAATCAATTCAAATGTTTGAAGTTTATTGTAAGCATTATGGATTAACTACAGCTGAAGAAATTGCAAGATGTTGGAATGGAGGACCAAGAGGTATGGATAAAGAAGCAACATCTTATTACTGGACAAAAGTTGAGGATTATCTATCAAGTTGATATGTATAAATAAAAATGCCTAAAAAAAGAAAATTAAACAGTAAAAACCCTAAATATCAGACTGTAAAACCAAAATCAGAAACTGAAAAAGTAGAAAAAAAATTAATGTGTGTTACTCACAATGGTGCCAAAGTATATGGGATATTCAAAAGATAAATTAGATACATATTTTCCTTCATTTACTCAAATCTTTAATGAGTTTGATGATGAAAGTTTAATCCAGTTAGCATTATATAACCCTAGTGCTCTTCATAAAATGTGCATATTCTTATCAGTAGATCTTCAACTTGAAAAAGAACATCAATTACTGATTAAAAAGGGTAGTTAAAGACTTATGCAAAAATATTTGGCTCCCCAAGGGAGCCTTCGTATATTTACCCCGTAAATAATGAGAATAAACAGGTTATGACAAATAAATATAAAAATGTTTTGTATTTCCACGGATTAGAAAGTGCACCAGGTGGTGAAAAAGTCCAATTTCTTAGTTATGAAGTTGATTTTGTAGACGCACCAGCAATGGATTATAATGATCCAAAAGTATTTGAAGATTGGTTGGATTATGTACAAAGAGAAGAACCAGATTTAATTATAGGTTCTAGTATGGGAGGATATTTTGCAATGCTATTAGCAACCCATGTAAAAACAAAAGTATTAGCATTTAATCCTGCATTACATAGTAGATCTATTGAGATTGAAGGAGCTAAATCAGGTAAAGAAAAATTAGAAGGTTTAGTTATTTTAGGAAAAAATGATAAAGTAATTGATCCAAGTAAAACATTAAAAGAATTAGAAAATTTTGATGGTTTATCAGTTAGTATTGAAAATGAAATGGCGCATAGAGTACCTCTTCCGATATTTATAGACGGAGTAGATCATTTTTTACTAACTCAATAACATTATGAAAAAATTAATAGATATTTTAGTGGAGGATTTCCCTAAAGGAAAGTATGTAGAACCAACTTCTACTGAGAAAAATCAAGAAAAGGAAGTATTATTTGATTTAATACAAAATGCTTATGCTAGTATAGGGGGTCATGTTAAATTTAAATCATCTGATGATATAAATCAAAGTAGTTTAGCATATTGGCAAGTAGCAGATATTGATGAGGATCCTGAAATTGATGTTGTATTCTTTGGTAAGCAAGGACCATATGGAGTTAAACATACAGGAATGGGTCATGATGGGGAAAGACCAAATATCAAAAATTTACTAACTAAAAAAACACAATTATTAAAAACACCTGGTAATTATGTAGAAGTAAGTGGTACAGCTTTTGATTCATTAGTAGGGTATGGAGGAGTACCTACTATAGATGATGAACGAATAGTCAGAGCAGTATTAGGAAATAATAAACCATTAAAATGGCATGGAAGGCATCCAGATGGAAAAAAGGATGGTGATGGTTGGTACACTAGAACAATAGGTGGAAAAGAATTAACTAAAATTATGGCGGGAGTCATTTAAATTATGAATGAAATAAATTTTAAACAAAAAGTATTAAGAACAATTATAGTATTATTATCACTTATATTTAGTATGACCTTTGTGGGTTGTGGTACAATGCATCAAATAGATAAATGCTGTGATACTGATGTAGTTTATGTTGATGAAATTGAAGATGGAACTACTTCATTTACAACTTTAAATTATTCTACAATTCGTTTAGAATTTAAGCCACTTAGACCAAGATTTATTTATGGACATAATTATGGATTTTGGAATACTAGACCATTATGGTTAGATTTTGATTTTTATTATGGTAATTTTTATTCTTATTATACTCCTTGGAATTATTGGGATTGGTATATGAGACCATATAATAGTTGGTACCAAGGACCATTTAACAACCAAAGTTATAATGTAGTATATAATTATAGTAGAAGAAGCAATATTAGCAATAATATAAAAATTAATAAAAGAAATAATAATAGAATTGTATACAATAATCCAAAACCTAATAATGATAAACCTATAATAGTAAATAAACCAGTAATTAATAATACTAAACCAGTAATTAATAATACTAAACCTGTGTGGAATAATAAACCTATACGTAATAATAGACCCACATACAATAATAGTAAACCCATTATAAACAATAGTAAACCAATTAATAACAATAGATCAACTAATAGATCAACTAATAGATCAACTAAAAGACCACGTTAAATATGGATAGAATTTTATTGATTATAGTATTTTTAATATCATCTACTATGTTTCCCCAATCAATAAATGAAAAAGATAAACAAATACATTTTACAGCAGGTACAGTTTTTGGGGCATTAGGATATGATATGATTTGGCAAAGAACCCACAATAAAAAACAAGCTATATTGGGTGGAATTGTTTTGTCAAGTGCAGCTGGAATTGCAAAAGAAGTAATTGATGAAGAATTTGATAATAAAGATTTATTAGCTACAGTATTAGGTGGAATAACAATATCAATTACTATACCCATATTCCATAGAAAACATTAAATTAGTTGAAGACTTATGCATAAAAATTTGGCTCCCTGAGGGAGCCTTCGTATATTTATGTATAAATGAGGTTAAAAACAAATAAAGGTTATATGAATATTAAAAAACAGTTGCAGAAAGGTAATATAAAATTTACAATTAAAGGTATTACTTCTTATTGTAAAGGTGATGATGGTGAGTATGGAATGAATCCAAAAGTATTTGAGGTAAATAAAGAGGCAAATGCAATTAATGCTGAATTCAGAGGAATGAATGTTACTAAATGGGGTCCTACCTGTGTTACATTATATACATTTGATATGTTAGGTAAGAGATCAATAGGTAAAATTAACTATAAAAATATAAAAATATGGCAATAAGTCCGATACTAATAAAAGAAAGTAAATTTTATGTTCAAGGAATTTTACTAAATTATTTTGATGCAACCGAGGAAGAATTAAATATGTTTGAAGAGAAAATAAATAATGAAAATGTAGAAAATTGGACCTGTGGTTTTGAAGATGAATTACTACCTCTTTTTGAGGAAATAAGAAATAAATTAAATAAAAATAAATAAATTATGGCTATAAAAGATATTAAACTTAAAAAGAAATCTCCAATTGAGATTGATTTAACAGGACCTGATGGAAATGCATTTGCATTATTAGGTTATGCTAAACATTATGCTAAACAATTAGGGCTAAATGGAAAAGATATTCAAAATCAAATGATGGAAGGTGATTATGAACATTTAATTTCAGTATTTGATAAATATTTTGGTGATTATATTACATTGTATAGATAATGAGTAGAGGTAGACCATCAGAACAAGTAGAAGTAAAAAGGAAGTACACTCAAGTATTTCATCAATATCCTTCTAAACCAGAATTGGGTGAAACTCATACATGGTATTATGATTTAGATAAATTTGCTAATGGCCCATATAAAACAGAAATATCTTATCCTAAAGGATTTAAACCCCAAAAAGTTAAAGCTGAAAAAGGTAAAGCATATAACAAAATGCCTGTTGTGATGGTATTTAAATCATCAAATCGTTCAAATGCTAGAACTAAAATGAAAGTTTGGAGGAATGAAAATATAGATTATATTCTATCCAAACCAAAACTACCAGGGGTTCCTGATAATGCTATAATATTAGAAATTGGTGTTGGTAATAGTTTTGTAAAACAATATCAAGAAAAATATGATCTCTGATGAAGGGGCAATATGTATAACTAAATAACAAAACAATGAGCACAAGAGCACAAATAGCAGTAGTAGATCTTCCAAATGGAATGGTTAAAACTGTATATAATCATTTTGATGGTGGTGCAGATCTACAAGATGAATTAAATAAAAACTTCAACGCTGATAATTTGGCACAAGATTTAGTTAATAAGTCATCAATTAGAGCGGTGTATGATGGTGAGGTTGATTATTATAATGATGGTGGAGCTGAAATAATAACTAAAGGTAATTTAGATGATCTAGCAATGGAATTTGCTGAAGCTGCTGATGAGGGTGGTGCAATGTGGATTCATTTTTGGGATGGGAGAATGTGGAATACTTTAAGACATGAGGGTATTAGAACATCATATGAAAGATTATTAGATTTATGGAATGTAAAAGAACACAAAACAATGGATGAAAGTTACGAAGTAAAATGGCAAAAATTCCTTTCTGAAGGTAATATAGTTAAAGAAAATATAGACTTAGATGCTATTAGAAATTATATTAGTGCTGAAGAAGGTGGTGATGGAGAAGTTAATTATGGGTTAGATGCCTATATGGAATCACTTGAAAGAGATATAAAAGCTGGAAGAGTAGAAGCTTATCTTGAATTTGATATGGATGATTACTTAGAAGACTACAGCAATTATGTTGCAGATAGAATGGATTCTTAAAAATTATAAAAATGGACAAATTTAATTTAAAAAAATATCTAACTGAAGGAAAATTAACTGAGGTATTTGCAATAGATGATGAAGTAATACTTAGAGGAAATTCTACAGACAAAGAGGTATTAAAAGTCCTTGATATGAGGAGAATGTTTGGGTCTAATTTAATGGCTTATACTGTTGCATTTCCTAATGGTAGGACAGCAGAGTATGATGAAACTCAGTTATCTCGAAATCCAAAAACAATTGACATGGATAAAGTATTCATGAAAGGAAAAATGTCAGATGAAGAAGTTGAAGATTTAGAAACAAGAGCAGATGATTATTTTAGTGAGCCATTAAAAGAAGGTGTTTGGGCTAAGGGTAATCCAGATGACATTAAACTTTTTATTAGGAAAATCAAAGAAATAAAAGATGATTTTTATGAAGTAGTTGGAAGTGATGATGTTTTTGATGGTTTAGATCAAGCTATTAAAGGAGCAGAAGAATTATCTGGGATAGCTAAAGATAACCCTAATGAAAAAGAATTAAATGAAATATCCTTAACACATGGTGGATATGTTGAATTGATGGATTTAGATGATCATTTAGATAATATTCATTATGAATTTGAAAAATGGAGTAAAGGTCCTTCAACTGAAATCACAGATATTGAACCAGCTAAAGAAGATTTAATTTCATATGTAGTTGGTTATTTAAGAAATTCTCTGTAAACCCCAAAAAGACTTATGCGAAAATATTTGGCTCCCCAAGGGAGCCTTCGTATATTTACCCCGTAAATAATGAAAAAATAAAGGTTATGAAACTATTTGAAGTAGGTGGGTGTGTTAGGGATGAGTTGTTAGGACTCCACACAAAAGATATAGATTTTACTGTTGAACTAGATGATTTTACTTTATCAGTAGATGAAGGTTGGGAGAAGATGTTAGATTTTCTTAAACAAGAAGGTTTTAAAATATTTCTTAAAACTAAAGATTGTTTTACTGTTAGAGCTATGTTTCCTAAAGGACACCAACATGAAGGTTTAGTTGCTGATTTTGTAATGGCTAGAAAGGAAATAGGTGTTATCCCTGGAACTAGAAAGCCAATATTAGAGTTAGGTTCATTTGAAGATGATATGGTAAGAAGAGATTTTACTGTAAATGCTTTATGTAAAACTGAAGATGGTCAATTAGTTGATCTATTTGGGGGATTAAAAGATTTAGAAGATAAAATATTAAGAACTCCATTAGATCCAATGGTTACTTTAATGGATGATCCTTTAAGATTACTAAGAGCCTTAAGATTTAGTGTTACTAAAGATTTTAAAATATGTAAAGAATTAAGTGATGCAATGAAGCAACTTGATTTATTAGATAAATTAGAAGAAGTAGTTTCACAAGAAAGAATAAGAGAAGAAGTTAGTAAAATGATGAAACATGATACTATAAGATCATTAAGAACAATAGATACAGTTCCTGGTTTGATGGAAGTAATATTTAAAGATGGAATGTGGTTAATGCCCACAACAAAACACTAATGAATAAAAGATTTTTAAAAATAATTAGTAAGTTTCCTAAGGATTTAAGATTAAGAATTTTAAACCTTAGTAATTTTGACCAAAGGAGAGATTTTCATCCTGAGGGTGATGTTTTAACTCATACTAGTGTAGTATTTAGTAGGTTAGAGAAATTTGATGATATTGATTTATTACTAGCAGCTATATTTCATGATATTGGTAAAGATGTTACTGCTGGAACTCATCCTATAAAGGGACATATTACACATTATGGCCATGAAAAAGTATCAGCTCAAATTGTATTGGATAATGAAGACTTAATTAACGATCTAGGTGGTGATGTGTATGTTATTCATGATATAGTACGCAATCATATGCGTATTAAATTAATGGATCAAATGGGTGATAAGAAACGAAATAAAATGTTGAATATGAATTGTTTTAATAAATTAATTAAATTTAGTGATGCAGATCATGGGGGCTTTTAAAGACTCTCGCGAAGATATTTGGAGAAGCGAATTCTAGTTCGTATATTTACCCTGTAAATGAGGTGCCAAAAAAGCACAAATATTAATTAAAAATAAATAAAGGTTATGTTAGATTCAAAAGTATTTACAAATGGTTATGCAGTTAGTGGTTCAATTTTAGCACAAGGTGAAAAAAATGATTGTGCAGTTAGAGCAGTAGCAAATGCATTCGAAATTGGTTATAATGTTGCTCACAAATGGTGTGCAGATGCATTAAATAGAAAACCAAGAAAAGGAACCAAAATGATGAATTCCACATTAAAGGGAATTACGGATGTTGAATTTCCAATTGAAACAGGAGCTCAATTATCATTATTTAATGAATTAACTTCAAATCAATTCACAATTAAACATATTGGTGATTGTCCCAAAAATGGTGGTAAATTAATCAATAGAAAATATAAGCACAAACCAGTTGCTTATACTGTTAAAGCATTTATGCAAAAATTCACAAAAGGTACATTTATTGTATTAGTTGAAAAACATGCATTATGTGTTAAGGATGGTGTGTTAATTGATAATGGTGATAAAAGATTCAATGGTTATCGAAGAGTAATTGAAAGTGCATTTCAAATTAATGAAAAATAAATTAAAGACTTATGCGAAGATATTTGGAGAAGCCAGATATCTTTCGTATATTTACGGGTAAATAAGGCGCGAAGCCGGAAAACAAAATTAAATTAAAATAAAGGTTATATGAAAGTAAATTTAAATCCATCAAATTCAAAAGTAATAAATGAAGTAGTGTTTATTACAGCATTAAAAGTTCAAGCAATGTCTAAAAAATTAGTAGATATGGTTGAATATGGTAATAATATTAAGCATCCAACATTAGGGATAATGTATCAATATAATGGAGCTTATTCAAGAACTAATTCGTAAATTATAAATTAAAAAATAAAAAAAATGAAAAATGTATTGTATATTATTAGTGGTATTTTCAGTTTATATCTTGCTTACATCACTGGAACAGGAGAAATTCTAAATTATATCAATTTTGCAGATCCACTGAATGAAATGGGATTTTTTATCCTATTAGTTATGTTAGGATCTGGATTGATTTATTGTGGTTTTGCTAAAGATGAAATTGAAGTAGGTTGTTCAAAAGAGTTAGATAATGAGTGGTATAACGAAAGCATATAATTATGGAAATGTATCAAGTAGTATTAGGAATTTATGCTATTATCTGTGTTGCAGTATTAGGCTCAGCTATAGCAGAATATATTAATGAAAAATTAAATAAAAAGTTATGAGTGAAATAAAAACAATAGAAGATGGTTGGGATTGTGTCCCAGAATTGAAAGAAGTAGTTGAAAAAATTGAAGAATTAGATCATTACAAATATGAAATTAATAATTGTGTTAGAGAAGCAGAATTAGAGAATATGGTAGTTGAAATGAAAGAAATGATGGAAGAAGCAATTGAAATGCTTGATAAAATTGATACAGATAGAGAATTTATAACAGTAGATGATGAGTAGAGATAAAAACAGATATGTAGTACAATTGGAAATGTATATCTATGCTGATAATGATTATATGGCTAGAAAACAAGCACATAAATTAAGGAGAGAAATAGATAAAAAGTATGGTGGGGGAGTTGGTGTATTAGAATTAGGTGAACAACCATTTGCATCTTTAAGTTATAGAAAAATAGATGACCATTCAGAACCTATTAGTAAAAAAGAAAGGGATGAACTCCCATTTTAATAATTAAAAAAATAAAAGTTATGGCGAAAGCAAAAAAATCAATATTAACCTCAGATTGGTTAGATATTAAAGAAATGTATGAAAATAATACAAATGGAACAGATGAGTATGGTAAAAACTTCCCTATAAAAGGTGAATTTGATATGCTAACAGCAGCATTTTTAGATAAAGTAGCTAAACTTACTGAAAAATTAGGTTTTGAATGTACTGTAGAAGGTGTTCATATGAATTTATGGAAAGAAAGAATATGGTCTGTAATTGAAAATGGTGGATTACTAGCTCCAATTGCTTGGAAAGATGATTTAGCTAAAGATGAAGAAATAGCTGCTAAACAAGCTGAAGAAGATGAGTTCTATAGAAATGAATTTGGTGATATGGATGATTATGAGCCATCTGATGAAGAGGTATTAGAAGCAGAAAAATATTAATAATTATAAATGACCGCTAGTACTTTTATTAGCTACACTTTTGGACGAGGGTTCGATTCCCTCCACCTCCACTAAAAAATATTTAAAGCATGGGGGTGATCGGATTTGACAGGGTGATAAGGGTAAAAGGAAGGTCAACGTAACAACTGGCGAACAAGTTGAATTAGCGATGGCTGCCTAATAAGGCACTCTAGCAAACGGTAAAAAGAGGTCATGTCGTCAAAACCTCGGTGGTTGGAGGTAATAATATAATTAGGATAAGTAAAATATAGGTTGTATATTATAAACAAAAACAGTTATGGGTAATTTCGATTTAAAAGATTATTTAACATTAGTAGTAGTATTCATGTTTGCATGTATATTATTAGGATTTCCACTACAATTTTTATGGAACACTTGCTTAGTAGGAGCAATTGATGGAATATATGTTATTGGATTTTGGCAAGCTATAGGATTAAACGTATTAAGTGGTATCTTATTTAAAAATTTTAATAACAAAAAATAATGGATTTAAAAAACTTATTGTTAGGGTTAGGATTTTTCCTAGCTGCTCACATATTAACTTGGTTTCAATTAAACGGGCAATTTTTTAGTAATTGGTTTGTAAAAAATAATTGGTTTGTAATACTATGTGGTATACCAATTTCATATTTATTCATTTATGGAACAAAATATGCTTATCTAGCATTTGGAGGGTTGATATGGCCCGGAAGATTTATTGGATTTTCTATCGGAATGTTAATATTTGCTATTTTAGCGTCTCAAATAATGGGAGAGGGTTTAACAAATAAAACAATAGCTAGTTTAGTATTATGTTTTATTTTAGTAGGTGTTCAAGTATTATGGAAATAAATAAAAAACAGAGCTCTTTACAACACACATCAACAATTTAATACGTATATACAATGATTGGAGTGCATTATATAAAATATGTAAACTATGGAACCGAAGAAAAGGCATACATTGTTAAAAGAGAAATGCCAACCCACCACTTTAGCCAACCTAAATCAAATAAATTAAATATGGAGTTAGTTAAAGCTTATAGGGATTGGTTAGGATGTGATCATGTTTTGAGAACCCAAAGCGAATTTCTATTTTGTGAAACAATTGAAGATGCAATTATTGTAGAAGATGAAAATTAAAATTGATGAAATTCCCGAAGAACCCTTTTGCTTGGCTTGTGGTTCGCCTGATATAACGTTTTGTATGAAAACTTCAATTTATAAGTGTTTAAATTGTGGTCATATTGTGAATGACATACCAGATGATAAAATTGAGCGTGAACGCACTAAAACACGTAATAAATTAAAGAGAATGAAGGATTTAGATGATCCAAATGAATTGTAGGATAATTGCGTAGTGAACAACGAATTATTCACAACTATGAAGTTCTTTCAGTATAGTGTGGATAGCAGATTTAATCATCGTATGTTTACCCTATGTTTTTGGAAAAAAGCGTATATGTATACTGCACACCACGAGAAAATGGTGATTCGTTTTTAAAACAAATAGTAGAGGCCTCTACGTTTTTCCCAAAAGTATAAAATTAATTATTAACCAAAATCAAAAAAATGAAAAAAATGATTTTAACACTAGCTTTAGGTCTGTTTTTAACAGCTGGAGCTATGGCACAAAATGCCAAAGGAGACTGGTACGTAGGTACTGGCGATATTGCTAACGTGGCTTGGACTGAGTGGTCTATTAGCCCAACAGTTGGATATGCTGTAACTGATGACCTAATGATAGGTTGTTCTGTTGCTCAAGCTGATTCATCTGCAGACATGGAGGTTGACTTTCATGCAAGATATTTTTACAAAGGATATTTTGCTTATGTAGCAACTGATGGTTTGAGTACTGATGCGATGAACATTGGTTTAGGTAAAATGTTTACATTCCACAAGAATGTATTTGTTGATCCTAAAGTAGTTTACAATTCAGGAGAAAAGACGACTAACATGATGTTAGGAGTAGGTCTAAAATTTTAATAACTAAAAATTGATAAAAATGGAAAATGTATTTAACACCGTAAAAGGGTTTTTAACAGGATTAGGTAGTTTATTAATGGCTGTTTTGCCATTGACTATCTTATGGCAAGTACTTACTGGGGGAACTATCTTTGGTATGGATGTCATTGCAAATTTAACAAGCTTAGTAACCGCTATTGGTGAAGGAGGGTTTGTTGGATTAATTGTATTGATCCTTGTAGTTTCTTTCTTTACGGATAAGAAATAAGTTTCTTTATAAGAATGTAAAAGAGAGGCGCTGAGAAATCAGCGCCTTTTTTGTGTTTAATTTGGATAACGCATAGATAGTTCGTATATTATGGTCAAATAATTAAATAAAAACAGTTATGATAAAATGTTGCACACATACTAAAAGTATAGGAGATAACACTAAAGTACCTGCTGGTATTTTTATGAAATTTAAAAATGGTAATGAAATTTCTATTCAATGGGGATTTGCCAATTACTGTTCTAATAGAGTTGAAACTCAAGAAGAAACACTTACAGCTGAAATTATGATTACTGATTCAAATGGACATAAACATCATTTTGGAGATGATTTTGTAAAAGGTTGGTGTTCAGCAGATGAAGTAGCTGAATGGATTTTCTTTTCTGCAAATAATCAAATAAATGCTAAATCTACTCTAGCACCTGATGGGAAAAATGTTCCTTATGTAAAAGAAATGGGTAATATAATAGATCAAGCTAATGCTAAACCAGCAAGATAATAAATAAAAAAATAAATAAATGGGAAATTCAGGTAGAAGATATAATAGAGAAAAATGGGGTTGGAAAGATGAAAGTCAAATCAAACATCCTTACTACGATAGTGATAGAAAACGAAGAACTGAAGAGTTTTCTTTGAAAGCAATTGGAATTTGTTTTGTAGCATTTGTAATTTGTTTAGTTATTACAATGATTACTTCATGATTCGTCGTATTTATAATAAATTCCTCAAAAGATGGAAGAAGTTTGTTAGCGATCATATAATAATGAAAGCCCCGGATGAATGGGATATATGATTATGGCTTTTAACGCAGTTATACACATTTAAACATGGCAATTTACGCGATTATTTCATTATTTCTCATAAAAATTTCAATAGGATATTTGGGTTTTAAACTTTATAAATTAAAGAAAGAAATGAAAAATCTAAAAGAAGAAAATGAAAAATTTAAGAGAGAAATTGAAGTAAAGCGTAATATAGGTTTTGATAGTATTTGGAAGGTTGTTAATGGGAGGAGTTAAAAAAATAAAAAAGTTTTTAGAGTTTGGATTAATTTGGTATAGCCAACAAATGGCTATTCCTTTTTGGGTTGTAGGTCATGTTCATTTATCTTTAAATGTTTATCAAGATATACACGAAATAATAGCTAGTTTAGGTTTAAATATCTTAGTAGCTGTTGGATTTTTTATAGATTATAAAAAAAATATTAATTAAAAACAAAAACAATGAAAAAGCTAATTTTAGCTGTATTAGTTTCGCTTGGACTACAAACACAAGCACAAGTTAATTGGTGTGACTCTCTGTCATACTCAATATTTCCTAATACAATATTAACTATAACTCCAAGTTCAGGAGGAATTGGTAATATGGTAGGAGCAATTGATTGGAATTGGACAGCATGTAATTCAGTAGCATGTTATATACCACAGGGTAATAATCCATTTTCATTTCCATTACTAAATATGACAGATACCGTTAAATTATGTTATGATGCTTACATATACACATTAGACTCAACGACAATAGTATGTCAACATTGTGATTCATTAGTATATGATTTCAATCAGTTTGGATGGGTTGTAATAGCCAGAAATGTTTCTACAGGTCTTCCTGGGTTTGTAATTGAAGAGGATGGAGTTAGATGGTACAATAATATAATATATGATTTAAAAGGTAGAGAATTAAATGAAATCCCAGTAGGTGAAATATACATTAGAGGTGGGAAAAAATATATAAACATAAAATAATTATGATTAATTCAGGAAGAGAATGGGATTGGATGGATAAACTTGGTGATAGAAATATATTAGATAAGTGGTTTGAGGAATTTAAACTAAAAGCACAAAAAGTAACTGGTGGGGAATTTGAAAATTGGTATGATGGGTTATCACCTATTGAACTTTATTTTTATAAACGTTGGATCAATGGATAAAAAAGAAGAAGTATTAAATTATATTAAATATGTGTTAGAAGTACCAAGGGATGAGTATAATGGCATGCCTACTTGTCCTTTTGCTAAAAAAGAACGTGAAGGTGATAATCTTTACATAGATTATATGGGAGAAGGCAATGATTTCATAACTTGTATGGAAAAGTTTTATGAATCTGGAAAAGATAATGCAATTTTTATAAATGATGTTGAAATGCCTAATACAGATACTAAACGTTATCAACATTTTTTAAATAAAGAATTATTAAAGAATGCTTACATAAACCACAAAGCTTTATGTATAAACCCTAAAGATGATTTAGAAGTAGATGGATTTAATGCTAGATCATTAGCTCCTTGCTTTATGGTATTAATTAATAATCAAAAAGAAATTAATCAAGCACATAAAAAGATAATGAAAACAAGTTATTTTGATAAAATGAGTGAAAAATATAAAAAATATCTTGGATTATGAGTGCGCGCGCGCCTAAAAAACCAAGTGGTAGACGAGCACTACCCTTTTATTGGTGGAGACGTTTTAGGACTCACAAATCATTACCTTATAAAGCTAATTTACTTGATAAGATAAGAAATGGTGATTTTGAGTATTCACCTTTCTTTGATCAAGCTAGATGGGAATTAGAATGGATGAAAGATGAGCAAGAGGAATTTATTAATGAATACCAGGGTAGGAATCCATTAGAAGATAAATTATACAGTGATATAGAAATTAGAGCAAGAAAACGCTATAATAAATTGTATGAAGACGGTATGAAAGATGAAAATGACAGAATGGATAGTCTAATAAGTAATTTATCTAAATCATTTAAAATGAAAAAGGATAAATTAAAGGAAATTACAAATGAATTTGGTGGAACAACTGAAGATTTGTATTTTCATGTAGCTAAATTAAAAGGCTATAACATAGAATCAATGAATAAATTGAGGAAATGGGGATATTAATATAATAACACAATAAAACAATTAAATATGAAATTTATTAACGACTGGGCTTCAAATGCCAAGCAAACAGACAAAATTGCATTAGAAGTGAGAATTGGATCATTAACTATATTTGAATTTAGTTTTGATGGTTCAAAACGATCATTTAGATTAACTATACTTAACCTTACAATTACTAACTAATATGCCTAAAGAAGTAATGACACAAGATAAATTCAATGAATTATATATTGAATTTGTAGATAATTTCCAAGAGAAATATAAGGCATTAGATCTTAATTTTGATATGGTGATGAAGATGCATGGTGTGGGAAGATTAGAATTTGAGAGTAAAATTGCTTATATGACTGATAATCCTACAGATGAAATGATTGAAAAATGGAGTACACCAACTGTGGAGATTGAAGATAAAATTAAAATGGAAAATGATTTAAATGATGAGGGTGAAGTTACTACAATTGATGATAATGGAAATGTTAAGCATAGCATTGATGAAGGTAGAGAAAAAATAATTGAAGGTTATGAGTATGGGGATTTACAAAAAGCAGTAAATAACTATTTAGATGATGATGACATTTATGAAGATTTCGTAGATGAAAGACCTGAACCTAGTAGAGATGAAGATGGGGGAGATGACAGCAATGAATATTAATAATCCAGCGATGGGGAAAGTGACGGTGATTGAGTCGACGTGGAAAGTTCTTCAATTAGCTCCTGACAGATATTGTTTAATGGAGTGGAAGGATACGTTAATGGTTGGATCAATTACATTCAAACAATTGAAAACACTTAATGCTTATTTGAATGATAATAATATTCAATGCAAGTGTGACCACCTAACATAAAATGTGACACGGGTTAATGAAAAGTAGTATAGTATGTGACAAATCTACTATGTTGCTATGTGACCTAAAATCAATCCCGCATTAACCCCTCCCCCTAGCGCATCCAAACTATAGTGTAGGTAACGAAGTATATACGTGAACCACACGATTTCACAATTATTCACAACTGTTCACAACGACTTCCGCGGAGATGCGTGGAGAAGCGAGGGAGTGTTCGTATATTTACGTGTTATTGAGGTTAAGGTCAAATAAATAAATAAAGGTTATGAATTTAGGAAAATTAGTTAAAGAAACACAAGTTGAAGTTGATAAGTTAGTACCTGGAGTAACGATCACCGTCGCTACCGATCCCGACAACGGACAAAAAATATTAACTGGAACATATATGTCTCCTAAATGGGGATTATCAACATGGACAGAACGTATCGATCGATATTTCACCAACAGTGATTTATTCTTACATTATTTTAAGCAACGTTCCAAATACATGAATGCTAGCGTTGAGGATCAATTAGCATTTGAAGGACATCCAGCAACATTTTAAAGGTAATTGCGGAATAGCTTGGAGAAGCGAGATTCCGTTCGTATATTTACCATGTTAATGAGTTAAGGCCATTAACGGAATTAAAAAGGTTATAAATTAAAAATAAAGGTTATGCAAAATGAAGTAAAAAGAGGTCGTCCAAGAAAAACAGTTGAGACGCCACAGATGAAATTGAATGTTAAAACCGTGAAAATGGATGATTTGACATTTAATGATAAATTATTTACACCAATGAGAACTAAAACGAAAGTTGATCAATTCTTTAGTTCAGATAAAGGTGTTATGCCAGGAACAAATGTTGTAATAACAGGTGATCCAGGTGTTGGTAAGACTACTGTGTTGCTAGACATATTAGCTGATTTGAATCAAGCAGGTAAGAAATGTTTGTTTATTTCAGGTGAGATGAATGCTATCGACATGGTTGGTTATGTTCGTAGATTCCCAAAGTTTGGTGCCCTAGATATTCTATTTATGGGTGATTATTCAGATACCAATCCTGATGTTGTTTTAAGAACAGCATTGAAGGAAGGATATGATTGTGTGTTAATTGATTCACTTGCTGAGATATCAGATAATTATGTTGATTATTTTGGTGGTACAGGTAAGTCAAACACCAACCGTATTCTACAATTACTAGATGAACATAATCAAGCAAATAACGATGCTAATATTAATAGTACGTTTTTGATAATTCAACAAGTTACTAAAGGAGGTACATTTGTTGGATCGAATAAGATTAAGCACATGACAACAGCGATGGGGCATTTGAAATTCGATGAGATGGGACGTTATTTTCATTTCAGTAAGAATCGTCGTGGTGGAAATGGTAATAAATTATATTTTAATTTAGATACACATAATAAGGTGTCATGGTTGCATGATGAGCCGTTGAATATGGCGTAATCGAATGATACATTTACGATGTCGGTTCCTTAGCCGGCGGTAGTTACACCTAGTATGGGTCGCATAACCCCCATACTGGGTACCTACCTATACAATCTATTATACCAATGATGTAAATCGTAAGTACCTTATATATAATAATATGTTGTGCATGCCATACCTTATACTTACATATTAAGTAGTATGGGTGGTAATAGTAATATAGTATAGTAGTAGTTGTGCGGCGTACCGCCGGCGTATGTATGTAATAACCACCGCGCGCTGATGTCCATATATGGTGGGTATGTGGGACCAAGGGTGTAGCGGTTTTCATATATCGAGTATAAAAATAAAGGATCGATGAGTATATACTTATATCTAGGGCATAACAGATTCATAACTGCTTCATATTAAGGGCATTAGATTAACATAATAGTAAAATATATATGATCATGGAAAGAAAATCAGTAGACGTAACACCAATTATCTATATTACAATAATGATTGTTGTTTTTGCTTTAGCAATTTAAGGCCAAAAACCATATAGCATAAGCGTTGTAAAAATTGCAAATTCGCAAATCGTAGAGTACTACGATCTTTCACTATCGACAAATTATATACAGATATAAACAACTTCTTGAAGACTTCCGGTAAAGTGCTTGGATACCCGAGAAAGCGTTCGTATATTTACAGGGTAAATAAGGATAATTAATAATCACAAAAAACAAATAAAAGTTATGATGAATTCAGAAGATTTGCAATCAGCAAAGTATTTAACAAAAGGGAATATTTTAAGCGTAGCGCCGTCAGTATTCGCAGAAAAGCCTAGTAATGAGGTTTCTAAACATTACACTCACATTCCTACAGAAAGAGTAATTGATGATATGGAAGTATTAGGTTGGAAGCCAATTGAGGCGAAAGAGGTAAAAGCTCGTAAAATTTCAACTAAGGGCTTTCAGAAGCACTTATTGGTGTTTAGAAATGATGATGTTGTTATTAATGGAGAAGATGGTGATACAGTATTTCCACAAATCCTAATGACTAACTCTCATGATGGTAAAAATGCTTTTACATTCCAAGCAGGTTTGTATAGGTTGATTTGCTCAAATGGTCTTGTAATTGCAGATCAGCAATTTGAAGATGTTAAAATGCGTCATATGGGTTATTCATTTGAAGATCTTCAAGATATGATTAAGGATATGGTTGAAAAGCTACCATTGACAGTTGAATCTATGAATCGAATGAAAGCTACAGAAATGGAGCAAGAAAGAATTCTTCAATTTGCCAAAGATGCATTGCTAACAAGGTTTACAAAGCCAGAGATGAATAGAATTCAAATTGATTTGGATGCATTTATCAATCCAGTTAGAAAAGAAGACGCAGGAAGCGATCTTTGGAGTGTATTTAATGTAGTTCAAGAAAAATTAATTACAGGAGACTTCGATTACCGTTCAGCGGGTAAAGCAAGAAAAGCTCGTGAGATTAAAAATTTCAAACAAGATATGAAAATTAATAAAGAGCTATTTAATGTAGCTTTAGAGTATGCACAATAATGTAATTTGGTTAAATGGAACTTTTGATGTGCTCCACATGGGGCACATCAAATTATTCGAAAGAGCACATGAATTAGCAAATGATGAGTTACCTCCCTTTTCATGGAAGATAGTAGTTGGAGTAGATACGGATGAGAGAATAAGAGAAGCAAAAGGAGTAGGTAGGCCAGTAAATAAGCTAAAGGATAGAATGGAATTTCTACGTGCTATAAAATACATTGATGAAGTTTACGCTTTTCATAGTGATGATATGTTGAGGAACTTAATTGAAGTTCAACTTCCAAAATTTATGGTAATTGGGGATGATTATAAAGAAAAAGAAATAATTGGATCGGAGTATATTGAAAATATCATATATGTTCCAAGATATGGTGGATTGAGTTCTTCAAATATTATAAATGGAACCCACAAAACGTCATATGTATAATAAAATATAACTATGGCTCAAACAATAAATTCAGGATCTTTATGGGGTAAAGGATCACCTACTTCAACTACGATGAATGCAGGAACAGCTTATACATTCCTTTTTAGTAATACGGAAGTGTCATCATCAGCGGGTGGTAGTTACTTTACCATTTCTGGAAAACCATTAAAGGGTACAATTAGTACAACTGCATTTACTTCCTCATTAGTTCAAAACGACAATAGAATTAGTGTTTTTGTTGATGGAACTGGCGATCAATCATTTATATTCACTCCATCCCAAGCAATTCCATCACCTAATGCACAACTCCAAGGAACTGGACATTATACTTTAACAATTACGCCATAATGGTAGTATATATGTATTTCTGTATACTAATATGTGGAAGAGAAAACCTTTTAGAGAGACGCTTATGATTATAATAAAACTTGGAAAAAATGAAAAAATTGATAGGGCTTTAAAACGCTATAAAAAAAAGATAAAAAAAATTGGATTGTTGAAAGAACTTAGATCTAATAAATTTTACGAAAAGCCTTCTTCAAAAAGAAGAAATGTTATTGATAAAGCTAAATACATTCAAAAATTAAAAAACGATGAGTAAATTTAAACAAAGATTAAAAGAAATTATAAGTGAAAATTACGTTAAAGTTGATGAAATTTATAATAAAATAACCGTAATTCAAGAATATCTTGATAGTGGTCAAGTAGGCGAAGCAAAGCGTGAATTAGAATATTTAAGACAAGAACTTCACTTTAAAAATAGGCGTTAGACTTGCGCGGAAAAATTTGGAGAAGCGAGGAAGCGTTCGTATATTTACAGGGTAAATGAGGCATGAAGCCAAGCATTTAAAATTAAAATAAAGGTTATGTTAAATAAACAAAAAGTTCAAACATTTAGAGGTGATTTCGAAAAAGCAGTAGCACAATTAGAAAAAGATTATGGTGTTACAATTTCATTAGGTACAATTAGATTTGATTCTAATGAATTAAGAGCAAAAATGATAGCTAGAGTTGGAGAAGCTACTCCAAAATCAACAAGGGAAGATTTTAAAGTTGGAGATACAGTTAAGGTTAATCATAAAAAAGTTGATCCTAATGCTCAATTCTTAATTCAAAAAATTAATAATAAAAATATTAAGATAATGGCTTTAGATGGTTCAAAAAGTATGATTAATGCTTCACCAGGTTTACTAATTAAAATTTCATAATATGAAAAATTTATTTAAAAAAATTACTTTAAGAATTAAAAAATGGAATGCCTATTGGGCTAAAATTGAAAAAATTCGTATGGAATGTATGATAAAAAGTGGAAGAGGAATGTGGATTATTCTAATATTACTATCATCATGTACTAAAGAAAATATTGATCTAACTCCATGTATGGGTGATTGTGAAACTTCTTATGAAGTTATTTATAAAAATCAATTACTAGTACCTAATATAGATAATTTCTATGAAGTTGAGTGGGATAATCTAAATTATTTTCAAATATCAGGTTATTTAACTCCGTTAAATGAAGAATATGAAATTAATAATGTTCCTTTAATTGAAGCTAGATTTGATTCTGATTATTGGGTTGTATTAGATAGTTTAACATTTCAAACCCCAATGTATTCTTATTTAGGGTGGTTTAATGATAATACTCTTAATAATCCTATAGCTGTTGGTAATTATGATATTACTTTAATAGATATGATTGATCTTCATCCACCGTTTAATGTTGTTGGATATCAAATACCTAGATATTTTTGCGTGGAGTGTCCATATGCTACTACTCTATTAGGTACATACTCAAAAAACACATATCAACCAACTCAAAATATATTTGTTGATGATGAGATGGTTGGAGATACTATAAACATATTTATTCAAACTGTTTTTAATACCGATATGGGAGAAAATGAAATAGTTGAAGATAAAATTAAAGTTATTATTAAATAAATTAGGATAAGTAAAAAATCATTCGTATATTATAAACAAAAAAAGTTATGACAGAAAGAGAAAGTGTATTTAGAAATTTGGATTTAAGTCCATCTAGAAATGAAAATGAAACCTATGAAGAATATAAACATAGGCAAAAATGTAATAACCATATCATTAAACAATATATGAAACTTGGAGGAGAAATAATTGCTACAGCGTTTCCACAAGGAATTGAATATAGTGATATATTTCAAACTAAACAAGAAATTGAATTAGCACCTCAAAGTGAAGAAGCTTATATACCAACTCCTAATGAAGTAAAAGATGAATCAAATTCGTAAAGATTTTTTAGAAAAAGTTAATACTAAAGAAATGCTAGAAGTCCTTTCAATTTTAGAAAGAGTTGGAAAATTTGGGCTTACACTTGAAGTAGTATATACAGCTTTAAAAGAAATGAAAAATAATCCAAATTCCTCTCCTCTGCTTGCACTACAAATAGCAGCAGAAGATTGGGATTGTTAAAATAAAGTTATGTCAAATACAAAAAAAGATCCAAAAGTAGAATTAATTAATGAAATTATCCAATTATCAAAAATAAGAGATGAATATTGGAGTTTTCACCCTGCTAACCCCCATTCTGTAGATGTTACTGTTGAAATACCCAAAATTGACAAAGCTATAGAAGAACTACAAGAAAAAGTAGAAAAATTAAATAAGTAAATCCTCGAATGCTCGGGTGGTGGAATTGGTAGACACGTCAGACTTAAAATCTGATTTGCTGAATAGCGAGTGTGGGTTCGAGTCCCACCCCGAGTACCCTTCATAAATAAATACATGGACCAGTAGCTCAGTTGGATAGAGCATTAGCCTTCTAAGCTAACGGTCACAGGTTCGAATCCTGTCTGGTTCACTACATAGGCATGTATCTCCTCAAGCTTATACCTTGTAGAAAGAGTAATTGGTTACATGAGAGTTCAAGTCTCTTCTTGCCTACCCATATGTATAAGGGATAAAACGTTATTCCCTCCCCCCTTACTTCCCCTTAATGAAAAAATTATTTTTGGTTTTAATAACCACTATGTCTTACACTACATATTCCCAAACGTGTAACTTAGAACTTGTAAGTCAAACACCACCTGCTACAACAGATGATACTCACTCATTTGTAGTTGAATTTATTAATGCTGAAAGCTGCGGCTGTAATGAGTACACACAGTGGGATGGTAATAGTTGTGATGATAATGGATCTAGTTCTGTAAATAATAATGAAAATATAACCAGCCTTGTTTTTGGCATTCATTATGTAGATGAAATAACTGGACAAGATTTAGGAGAAAATACAGATTGTACTTCAGCAACCTTCCATCCTGGTTGGAGTTTTGCAGTTTCTACAAATTGGGGTGGTTGGGAAACTGGTACAACTGCAACTATTGAAATAAATCCACCATTTAGTTGGGAGTGTATTTTAGCTACTCCTATTGAAGGGTATTGTTGGGAAGTAGTAATATGGCAGATTAATCTTTCTCAAACTGCAGGTTATGATGATTTTCCAGATAACGGATGGACTGTTGGTAATAGTTTTAATCAGACACAGACATACCCTGATATTAATATAGATGATAATAGAATAGCAGTTTGTTATAATGAATGTGAACCTGATACAATTGTAGAATATATTACAGATACTTTATATATAGAACTTCCACCAGATACTATTATTCAAACGCAAATAGATACCATTATAATGCAAGAATACGTGTATATAACCGATACACTCATAGAGTATGTCAATATATATGAAATAGACACTGTCGTTGAATATATCGCAGATACTTTAGAGATTGAAGTTTTAGAATATGTTTTTTTAACAGATACTATTACTCAAATTATTGAAGTAGATTGTGATACTAATTTACCTTGTAATGAATTAATAATAGATGAATGTTGGCCTTGGAGTATTTTTATACCTAATGTATTAACACCAAATAATGATGGGTTTAATGATATTTGGCAAATTATCCTTGATTTAAATTGCTGGGTTGATGTAGAGTTTAAGATCTATAATAGATGGGGTGGTTTAGTTTTTGAGGGTTATGGTGATGATTATGGCTCATATCCTTATTGGGATGGTAGTATGCAAGGAGGTCCCTCCTATGTAGTAGATGGAGTTTATGTTTACAGTTTTTATGCTAGAAAATTTAACTCCCCAGAAATTTACCAAAAATCAGGACATCTTACTATTTTAAGATAAACATAACTTGGATTACCCATATTTATTTTATACATTACAAATAAAACACTAACTATGGGAATAATCTTATCATCTGCATCATTATTAATAATAGCTCTATTAGGAAATATTATTAGAAAAAATATTAAAACTATTAATAATTTAGAATATAATGTTGAATTATTAAAAAATGCCAATAAATTAGATCACAATAAAGTAAATCAAAAGTTTGATAAATTTGAACATAATTATAATAAAAAGCTTTATAATTTAAAAACAGAAATAAGTGAATCTCAAATTAATTTATCAAATAAAATTACATCTGGTGATTTAAATGTTGAAGAATCAACTAAAAAGTATTTAAATAGTTGGAGAAATTCAACAGAATTTAAAACTATGTTAGAATTAATAAAAAAAGCAGAACAAAGTAGCACCACTAAAAATATTTACTGATGGGAATGTATGAAGATCTTTTTTATGAAATCACAGAATCTATTGAATCTAAAGGGTTAAAAAATGAATTTGATGCTCAATTAAAAAAAATGAGAAGTCAAGACAAACATAAATATAAAGAAGTTAGAGATAAATGGTCTTATGCATATGAAAAAGTAATTAAACAATACAATAAAGATAAAAAACATTAAAAAAGGTTAAAATATGGAAGTTGGGGATATGTATAAATGTATGATAAATATAGAAAACATATTTCCACTTTTTCCATCTAACCATGATGATAGTGATGTATCACAATACGATAATGCTGCTTTATTAGATATAAAAGACTCACCTGTTTACTTTATAGGAATGTATAAAAAATTAGTATTAAATCATATTAATTTTAATAAGAAAGTACTACAAATGTTTAGTAAAATGAACGGTGAATTTGACATACAAGATGTGAAAGAAGCTGGTGAACACATTACATACAATAAAGCATGGTCATATATAAAAAATATTGATATAAATATCGATGAACATATTGATGCTATACAATATTATACTGATGAATATCTTCAAACCTCTCTAGAATTAGGTATTTCATTCTTTATTGAAACTGAAGAGTATGAAAAATGTGCTCAACTCAATAAAATTCTAGAAATCTCAAAAAAATTTTAAACTTAATTTGGTTACACCATTTTTCTTTGGTATCTTGGAAATACAGGGTTAAGGAAATAAAGAGAAATGAGGAATAAGGGATTAAGATATAAGGGGATAAGGGGAAATAACATTAATATTAATTAAATAACACACAATGGCAATACGCAATAAACAGTTACTTGACCAAAAAGTTCGAAAATTAGAAGGTCAACTTAAACAACTAACTTTTCTTACAAAAGGACAAGGAACAGCACAACAATTCCAGGATGGAATAAAAAACGCAGAAGAAACATTAGCATACATCAAAAATATGTTAGAAAAAGATGATGAAGTGTTTAGACACGTTTAAAAATTTAAAATAAAAGTTATGAAATTAACCGCAGATATAATCCAAGCAAATTGGGAAATGTTCTTAACTAACATTGAAGAACACATCTCAGGGGATAGAAAAGAAAAATTACTTACATTTTATAAAAAATTTGAAGATCGTCTTATATTAATGCCTGCTGCTCATAAAAAAGAGTATCATAATGCATTTCCAGGAGGATACATTGATCATGTTAATAGAGTAGTTCGTTGTGCTCTTAAACAATCTGATCTTTGGAAATCTGAAGGATGTGATATGTCTACATTTACAAAAGAAGAATTAGTATTTTCAGCAATTAACCATGATTTAGGTAAAATGGGAGATGAAGAACAAGACTCATATATTCCCCAGACAGATAAATGGAGAAGAGATAAGTTAGGAGAAGATTATATGTTTAATAATAAAGTTCCTTTTGCATCTGTTCCTGATAGAGGATTGTGGTTATTACAGCAATATGATATTAAATATACTTTTAATGAAATGGTAGCAATTCAAACTCATGATGGATTATATGATTCAGCAAATGATAAATATTTAAAAGGATGGATGCCTGAACAAAAACCAAGAACATCATTAACATTTATATTACATCAAGCTGATATGATGGCAGCTAGAATTGAATTTGAAAAAGAATGGTTACCTAAGTTTTCTAAAGATAACTTGGATACCAGTAAAAAGAATTTTACATTGGGGTCAAATTCAAAAAGTACTAATAAAAGTACTTCAACAAAATCTAAAGCTTTAGGAAATATTAAAAGTCAAGGATTAAAAAATATGTTAGATAATTTATGATAATTACAATAATAATACTATCAATAATAGTCGTAGTCTTAGGATTTACGACTATTAATCTATTAAGAAAAAATGAAAGACAAGAAGATATTGTAGTAGGATATCTCCAATATTTAGATAGAATATCAAGAATAATAGAAATTTCAAATGAAAAAATTAAAAAAGTAGACATTAAAGGTTCTTTTGAGGGGGATGATGAGGTAGGACATTTCTTTAAAACCATTAAAAACATACAAGATATATTAAATGAGTTTAATATTAAAAATATAAAATAATGGATTCGGTTATTAGAAATGCCAAGAAAAAAAGGCAAAAAAGAAACTATTTTACAAAAGATACTGAGGCAGCTATTGTTAGATATAATAACCTTGATCCAAAATTAGAGGCTGAGCAACGTAGTGATATATACCAAAAAGAAGTCCATTATGCCTTTTATAAATTGACTCAAAATATAATTCATACATTTAAATTTTATTATACAGATGGAGTTGAAAATTTAGAAGATTTACAACATGAAATTATGGTATTTCTTTTATCAAAAATTCATCTATTTAACCCAGAAAATGGAGCTAAAGCTTATTCTTATTTTGGTACCATAGTAAAAAGATGGTTAATAGTTTATAATCAAAAAAATTATACTAAAAAAATTAATAATGTTCAAGTAACAGATATTAATAATTATGGAAACCAAGATTCAGATGATCCTAATTTTATTAGATCTTCTAAAATGGAAGAAGGAATTAATAAATTTAAAGCTGAGGAATTTGAGGGTGATGATTTAGCAATGCAAGGTTATAAATATGAAGATAAATTATCAATATTTATAGATGAATATGTTGAATATGTAACAGATAATATATTTGAATTATTTCCTAAAGAATATGATGCTAAAATAGCAGATTGTATCTTAGAATTATTTAGAAAAAGACAAAATATAGATGTTTTTAATAAAAAAGCATTATATATTTACATTCGTGAAATGGTTGATGTAAAAACTCCTAAAATTACAAAAATAGCTAATGTATTACATGGTATTTTTAAAGAAAAATATATGTTTTATTTAGAATATGGTTATTTTCCTAAAAAGTAAATCCTAGTCTTTTTATTTATGTATATTTATAAATAAAATATGGGACAATTAGATTCAATAGTTTTTGGTAAGAAAAAATTTTCGGATATACTTGAAGAAATCTACACTAATCAAAAAACAAAACAAAACCAAGTTACTACTTTAATTTCAGAATTAAAACCATTAGTTCAAGAAATAGGAGATGCAACACTTATTGTACCTCTTATTAAGGAGTATATGGAAATTGGTGTCAAAAATGATGAACAACTTATTAAAATGGCAACAATAGTTCAACGTGCTCTTCAAAATGTAGATGAAGATGGTGGGTTTGGAATTAGTGATGAAGAAAAAAATCAACTTCTTGAAGAAATGGAAAAATTACAAAATAATAAAGAAGAGTAATGGCTAGAAGAGCTACAGGTTTAAGTTCAGCAAATTCAAAATCAAACCAAAAATCCTCAGGTAAAGGAGTATTTGCTGGTAGGGTAAGATATTGTGTTTTAGATGATAAAACTGAACCACAAGTTTTTAAAGATTTTGGTGAGTGGGCATCTATAGGATGTATATTTTATACACGACTAGGAGCGCCTAATCCTGGAAATTTTTCAACTGATAACTTTGCAAGACCATTATTTCCTAGTAACAAAAATTTTCCATTAGAAAATGAAGTAGTATATATTATAGCTTTACCTAGTTCTAATGTTCAATCAAATGTAAGTTCTACAAGTTATTATTATTTTCAACCTATTAATATTTGGGGAAGTACCCACCACAATGCAATACCAGATCCAATTAATGGTGAAGAATTACCAGCAGCTCAACAATCTGATTATCAACAAACTGAAGCTGGAGCTGTTAGAAGAGTAACAGATGGAGGAACTGAAATAGATTTAGGGGATACATTTGAAGAACGTTTAGATATTAGAAATTTACAACCTTATGAGGGAGATATATTTCATGAGGGAAGATGGGGTCAAAGTATAAGATTTGGTTCAACTGTAAAAGAAGCAAATATACCAAACCCATGGTCTGATTCAGGGGAAAATGGTGATCCTCTTACTATAATAAGAAATGGACAAACTGAAGAAGATCAAGATCCATGGATTCCTATATTAGAAAATATAAATGAAGATAAATCAAGTATATATTTAACTTCAACACAAGATTTACCTATAGAAGTAGCAAGTAAAGATTATGATTCATATAGTACTCAACCTATAGGAACAAATGTATATAATGGTAATCAAATAATTTTAAATTCAGGAAGATTATTATTTAATTCAAAAACAGATTCTATTTTATTTAGTTCAAAAGAATCAATAAATTTAAATTCGATAAATAGTATTAATATTGATACTAAAGAAACAATAATATCCTCTGATAAAATTATGTTAGGAGATAAAAATGGTAAAGAACCAGTAATTTTAGGAAAAGAATTTTTAAGAGATTTCCAAAAATTAGTAGCAAAAATAATAACAACAAGTTTAGCATTACAAACACCAATAGGAACACCTGCACCGGGGGTTCCAAATCCAGCTGTTCCTGCAGCTGCTGTACAATTACAATCAGCAGCTAATACTATGTTAAATAAAATAGAAAGATATAAATCAAAAACAGCAATTGTAGATAAATAATGGGTTTAGACAAAATTATATTAAGTTCAGTACTACGTTCCGCAAAAGCAACAACTAAGTTTGATGTAGCTATTGATGACCTTATTGCAAAATTTGAAGAGGCATGCCCTCCTAAACCTGAATTATTAGCTTTAATCCAAAAGAAAAATCAAATTAGTAATGGGTTACAAGCACTATCAGCAACATTAACTACATTAGAAAAAGTAGGTACTTCAACAAGTAAATTATTAAAAGGTTTAAGTGCAGCTGTAAAAGTAATTAAAGCAATCCCCTTACCAACATCAGTTCCTCCTGGTGTAGGTATTCCAGTTAATATAATTACAATATTTGCTGATTCATTAGATATGCTTGGGGAATTAATAAAAAAAGGAAAAGGAATAGTAGGAGTAATACCTGAATCTGTAAAAATTATTAATGACCAAGTTAAAAATGTATTATCAAGACTATCAGAAGTAGATGGATTATTTACTATGTGTATTAATGAACAGTTTTTAGAAGATAGTCAAGAATGGTCTGATATTGTAGATTATTCTTTTGGAGATAATGTTACATATGAAGGTTTATATTATGGGTCTTTAGCAGGATCAGGATCTGAAGGTGGGGGTGGAAATTTAAACCATAATCCATCTACATCTGGGTTTGAATGGTGGGAAGAAACAACAGAATCAAATGTAAAAGATAAATATTTTAGTGATATTAATTTTGCATTAACTGAAGTAGGAGATTTTAATGATATTAGTATTAACCAAATAGAAGATGCTGATTTATTAGATAGATTAAATCCTAATTCTGATAATCCCCTATATTATAAAGGGTTTAAAATAACTATAGAAAGTGACCCAGAAAATGAATTTTCATTTCCTTCAAGAAGAACAAAAGGAGTAAGAAATGAAGAAAGTATTGTGATATCTGGTCAAGGTTTAAAAAATAATTTTGAACAAACTGTATATAACATAAGTGGAGGATATTCTTATTCTTCTTCTACTAAAGTATTAGTTGAAGAATTATTTTTTGTAATAGATTTACTTCCTGCAGCTAGAGCTGTTACAGTAGATACTGAATTGGCAGCTTCATCTTCAATTACTACAGCAGCTGGTAGTAGAGGAACATTACAAGGACAATATTGGATGTATGAAGATACATCATTTGATGGTGGTACTGTTTATTATACTAAAGTTAATGGAGATACTAGAGCAATAACAGGAGCAGAATGGAAAGGTCATAGATCTTATTATGGTTATCCAAAAGATTTTTCATTAATAGAAAAAAGAACAGGAGAATTTTTAATAACATCAGATATAAGTGCTTCTTTAGAATCACGAGCAGAAGTTCAAATTGATCCTATTATGTTGGATACAGAAGAATTAATGCAGTATTCTCCATTTGGTACAACAGGTATAGATAATTTAAAACAAGTTAGAATAAACTATGCTTCTAACAAATTATCTCCTACATCATCCATAAACACACCATATTATTATCAATGGAATCCACCAAGTCAGAGTTGGGATATTTATACTCCTAATTTAGAACCTTTTAATACAACAGGATCTATATCTGAATCAAAAGTAAACAATACAGTAAATGAAAATGGACTTCCTGTACAAGATACTTATAATTGGAATAATTTTTATTATAAGTGGAATTTTGTATCAAGAGAAATGACTACAAGTTAATAAAAAGTTAAATAATTTAATATTTATAAATAAAATGAAGACATCAGCATTAAAAAAATTAATTAAAGAATCAGTAAAAGAAGCAATTCAAGAAGAATTAAAGGATATTTTACTGGAGGCTGTTAAATCTCCTAATATAATTACATCTTCTCCATCACAAAATGTAAAGATAGAAGAAAATATATCATCTCCAAATGTTTCACAACCACAAATGACAGAAGCAGAAAAAAGATTAGCATATAAAAATATTTTAGGAGAAACATCTCAAGGTGGAGCATTTAATTCTTCACAAGCACAATCTTTTAGACCAAACCCAGCAATGGATACAGCAAATGGTCAATTACCTGCAGGTGAAGTTGACATGAATCAAATAATGGGATTAATGAATAAAAAATAATGGCTCAAATAATTAATAATAGATATCCTTTAGACTCTCAAAAAAGAAAAGCCATTGGTTTTGGTTTTCCTTTAGATGGGAATGCTGTGTTTGTACCAACTTACACAACTAGGAAGCAAATTCAAGCAAATCTATTAAACTTTATTTTAACTAATAAAGGTGAGCGAGTTTTTAATCCTAACTTTGGTGGAAATCTAAGAACATTATTTTTTCAACAAATAGATGAAATAACTGAAGATCAATTAATAACAATAATTCAAGAAGGTATTAACACATACTTTCCAACTGTTCAAGTAAAAGAAATAAAATTTGATAAAGAAAATGGTCAAACTGATAGAAATGTAATTCAGTTTAACTTAATATATCAAATACAAAATTTTGGAATAGAAGATGAGTTAAATATATCATTACAATAATGGCTAATATAAATAGAGATATAAGATATCTAAATAGAGATTTTGGAACTTTTAGAAGTTCTTTAATCCAATATTCAAAAACATACTTTCCTGATACTTATAATGATTTTACAGATACTTCAACAGGTATGTTATTTATGGAAATGGCTTCTTATGTAGGAGATGTTTTATCTTTCTATATGGATAATCAAATCCAAGAAACATTTATACAATATGCCAGACAACAAGAAAATTTGTTTCATATATCTTATATGTTGGGGTATGTTCCTAAAGTTACAACAGCAGCTCATGTTGATATTGATTTTTACCAACAAGTACCAGCAAAATTAAGTGGTAGTATAGTAGTACCAGATTATGATTATTGCTTATTAATTCCTGAAAATACACAAGTTACATCTAATGAAGATGATAGTATGCAATTTTTAGTAGAAGATGTAATTGATTTTTCTTCTTCAAGTTCTATGGATCCTACAGAAGTAACAGTATATCAAATAGCAAATCAAACCCCTACTTATTATTTATTAAAAAAGACAAGAAAAGCTATATCAGCTAAAATTAATATACAAAATTTAACTTTTACAACACCTGATAAGTTTGTTACTAGAACTATTAATGCTGCTGATATTATAGGAATATTAGATGTATATGATTCTGATATAAATGAATGGTATGAAGTACCTAATTTAGCACAAGAAAGTGTGTTTGACACCATTAGAAATACATCATTTAATGATCCAAATTATTCAGATGATACTGAAGTTCCTTATTTATTAAGATTAAAACAAGTTCAAAGAAGATTTGCAACTAGATTTTTAGATTCTGGTTCTTTAGAATTACAATTTGGAGCAGGTACTCAAAAGACAACTGATGAAGAAATTGTTCCTAATCCAGATAATGTAGGTTTAGGTTTACCATTTGAAAAAAATAAACTAACAACAGCATTTTCTCCTCTTAATTTTGTGTTTACTGATACTTACGGAATAGTTCCTACTGATACTACTTTAACAATAAGGTATCTAACAGGAGGTGGAGTAGATGCTAATGTTAATTCTAATGTATTAACTATAGTAGATGATACAAATGTAGTATTTTTAAATAAAAATTTATCAAATGGAGCATTAGCTGATAAAATATTTAATTCATTAGCTACTAATAACTCTTTAGCTGCTGATGGGGGTTCTGATGGAGATACTATTGAAGAATTAAGACAAAATGCAGTAGGTAATTTTCAAAATCAATTAAGAACAGTAACTGAACAAGATTATTTAATTAGAGCAACGTCTATGCCTTCTAATTTAGGTTCAATAGCTAAAGCATATACTCAACCTGTTAAAATAGCAGAATATCAACCTGGAGAAATACCAACAATATTAGATATGTATGTTTTAACTAAAGATATAAACAATAAGTTAAGAACAGCATCAAAAGCTTTAAAAAGAAATTTGATGACTTATCTTTCACAATATAGAATGATAAATGATTCAATTAAAATTAAAAATGCTTTTATTATTAATATAGAAGTATTATTTAATATAATTGTTTTACCAAATTATAATAATAATAAAGTACTAACAGCATGTATAGATGCTCTATCAGAGTATTTCCATATTGATAAATGGCAGATAAATGAACCTATTATAATGAAAGATTTATATATTTTATTAGATAAGGTAGAAGGAGTTCAAACTGTTAAAAATGTAACAGTTAATAATTTAACTGGTGAAAATTTAGGATATAGTAAATACGCTTATGATGTAGAAAGTGCTACTATAGATGAAGTTATTTACCCATCTATTGATCCAATGATTTTTGAATTAAAAAATCCTACATCAGATATAAAAGGTAGAGTAGTAGCATTATAAAAAAATAAAAAATGGCCATATATAAATTATTTCCCGAAAAAGACACAACATTATATTCTATATCTAAGAGTATGAATACTGGTATAGATGAAATACTAGACTGTTCAACTTATGTAGCTGATGGTACGGGACAAGTGGCTAGATCTATTGTAAAATTTTCAGATAAGGAAATAAATGATGTTTGGAGTAATTATATAATAAAAGGAACAGGCTTATTAGTAGGTTCTTTTATAACTTTTTCTCCAAATATTAGCGATGGTACACCAGGAACATATACTAATGTACCTATTGAATCAAGTGGTAAGGGTCAAGATGGTTTAGCTACAGTAATAATAAATGGAACGGGTGCGATTACATCAATCTTTGTTACCCAAGCAGGATCAAGTTATAGTGATAGTGGAAATACTATAAAACCAGGAGCTTTAGGAGTAAGTTCATCCCAAGTATCATTAAATGTAATAACTAAAAATTTAGATTTTGATAGTAATTTTAGATTATTTGCAGCAGTAGTAAGTGGACTAAGTCAAGATGCAGCTTTAGAAGTATATCCTATATCACAAAGTTGGGATATGGGTACAGGAAAATATTATAATTCTCCTCAAACTCAAAATGGTGCAAGTTGGACTTGGAATACATTTTCAGGTTCTACAAAATGGCAGACATCCGGATTTGCAGTAGGTTCTCCTTATGTAACAGCATCATGGGTATCTGGGCAAGAAGGAGGAGCAGCATGGTATTATGCTACTTCAAATGGAACAATTTATAATTTTAAACAAGATTATACTTATGCTAATCCTATTGATTTAAATGTTAGTGTTAAACCTTCAATTGTAGAACAATTAGATTATTACAAAGATCCACTTATTGGTCAGAAAAATGAAGGTTTTATTGTAAAACAATCAGGAAGTCAGGAATTTTTAAATGATATAAATACACAAGCTACATTTAGATTTTTTTCAATAGATACAAATACTATATATCCCCCACAATTAGAAATGAAATGGGATAATTATTATTTTTCAACAGGGTCTAGTACTAATACTGTATTAAAAAATAATCAAGCATTAATGTCTATATATAACAATCAACAAGTATATTACTCTCAAAGTATTGTTGATTTTAGAGTAGCCGCTATGCCTCAATATCCAATTAGAGTATTTCAAACAGCATCTCAATTTGGAGTAAATTATTTTTTACCTGAAGATACATCATTATATGCTATTAAAGATAGTGAAACTAATGAAATGATTATAGACTTTGACAGCACATATACTAAAATAAGTGCTGATAGTGAAAGTAGTTATTTTACAGTATACATGAATGGTTTAGAACCTGAAAGAGATTATACAATTTTAATAAAAACTGTAATTGGAGGAGTAACACAAGTATTTGATGAAGATATGAGATTTAAAGTAGTAAATGGATAATTATGAATATAATTTTAAATAGACAAGTATTTGATAAAAATAAATTTAATGAAACTGTAGACACAGGATTTAATCAATTATTAGATAAATCTGATTTACAATTTTTTGATCTAAATTTGGCTACTGTAGAAGATTTTTTTAATTTATACAACAAGTTATTTTATGAAATTCCTAAACAAGGTGATGTTAATTCTCACCAATTTTTAGCTGCTGAAAGTGGTGAATATGTAGATTTTTTAGCAAATAATATTGAAGTACAAGCTTTACTTGATGAAATTGCTGAATTAAGAGAAGAAAATTTAACATTGAGAACAGATATGGCAAATATAATGACAAACTCTAGAGAAATTAGAGAAGCACAAGTACAAGTACAAAGAGAAATAGCAAATAATTCTTAATATGCAGTTTGATAATAAAAATATTATATCTTCATCTGTACAACAAGTAACTCCACAGTTATTATATGGTGAAGGGTTTGAGTTATCAGATCAAAACATAATCCCAAGTTTTGATTTCTCATCTTCTTTTGAACCTGGAATAAATACAGTTGAATTTTATGTTTATGATGAAAATTATAATGTATTAACCTCTAATTATGAATTTAATGAATGGGGTATAAATGATAATGTTAATACAGACAATTCTACATTAACAAGTACTAATCAATTAACTATTACTCCTGTACAAGATGTTTATAAAGCAGGATACCAAAACAATACAATATATGCTTTATATAATTTTATTAATTTAGAATTAAATAGTTCATATAATAAATTATTTTATATATCAGAAATATCATCAGACAGATCTGAGTTAAGGTTAAAATCTAATTTTATTTCTAATCAAGAATTACAACAATCTTATGATATTCTTAGAAGTACTTTAGACAATTCAGAGTATTTTGATGAATTTTATATTACATTTGGGCAAAATGAATATCATATATGTGTTAATTGTGATTTAGATACATCAGAAGAACAATATTCAGTTTTAATTAAATTATATGATGGGTTACCATCTCAATATTCTTTAAAGGATACACTTTATGTTGCAACAAAAGTAGCTGAGTCTCAAGCATATAAAGTAAATTTTGTTATTGATGATATTATTTTAGATGATGTTGATTATATACAGGGTCCAAATACTAATGTAAAATTAAGTAATTATATAAATAATTCAACAGAATTAAAATCTAAAAATGATTTAATTACTTCTCCATCAACTGCATCTGAATTTCAACTTCAAGCTGTTTTAAATAGAAAAGGAGTTTATTTACAACCCGATTATTCTTATAATAATTTTGGGGAGTTTGTAAATTTCTCATCTGCCCAAGCACGAGTTAGAAATTTTGCAGAAAAGTTGACAACAATATTATCATACCAATCAGATATTAAAACTTTATCAGGTGTAACTGGAGATAAATTAACAATTTCAAAAAATATAATTGGTGGAGATAATGATGTTATAATTACTTTACAACAAAGTGATATAGATAATCATAACGCAAATGGAGGTTTAATATATGCTCAAAATACTGGGGGTGCAGGAACATTTGGTAATTTAGCAAATTCAATAACCCAACAAACTTCAACGGCAACTAATGGAAGTTATATTGGAATAAGTCCTTCAAATACAGGACAAGGATCAGGTGCTTTTTTGTCTATAATTGTATCTGGTAATACTGTTACTTCAATAAATGCTACCACTGCAGGTAGCGGTTATGCTGCTGTAATACCAAATCAAACATTAAATTCACAAAGTATATCTACATTAGATAATAAAGTAGAAAATATAATAACAAACTTTGATGGATATGAATATTTTTTATATTATAATACATCATCACTTTCTTATCCTAAAATAGGAATAAATTCATCATCATATTCTTACCCTTATGATTTATATCCAACTAATAGTGTATCAGCTTCTGAATGGTTAGGAAGTACTGAAAATACAAGTTCAGTTTATGGTGGAGTTTATTTATCAGCTTCTTTCTTTGATGAAAGTAATCCAAACTGGTTATATTATACTGTACCTGAATTCATAAGAGATAACCAACAAAATGAAAATTATTTAGATTTTGTTAATATGACAGGTCAGCATTTTGATGAATTATGGTTATATACAAAAGCATTATCTGAAAGATACAATACTACAAATCAATTAGATCAAGGAATTCCTCTACAGTTAGCAGATGATGCTATAGCTGCTTTAGGATATGATGGTTTTGGAAATAATTACAATGACCAAGATAATTTTATTGGATTAACAGGAGAAGATAATGGGGTATATGTTCCTCCAACAGGTAGTGAATTAATTACTAATTATATTGCTATTAATAAAGGAGAAATTATTAATTATTGGCAAGATGATTATTCATGGGATGATTATGTAGAGTCTATAGAATCCCCAGGTTGGCCTTATGCTATAGATAGAGTAAGTAAGGAAATCTTCAAAAGATTATTCCATAATATGTCTTATTTAGTTAAGAAAAAAGGTACAATAGCAGGATTAAGAGAATTAATTAATATATGGGGTATACCTAGTACTATATTAAGAATAAATGAATTTGGTGGAAAAAATAAAGATAATTCAGATGATTATGATTTGTGGTATAAAAGATATAGTTATGCTTATAAACCTATAGCTAATCAAAATGTAGCTAGTTCATCTATAGTAGTTCCATGGACTCAACTGCAATCAAATGTTTTAGATAAAACAAATAATTTTGATCAGTGGGGATGTCCAAATGGATTAGCTTTTAGATTTAAAACAACAGGATATCCTTCATCATCTCAAGCTGGAGAATTTTATTCTCAATCACTAGTAGCTAAAATTCATGATGCAGGAGAATTAGAAACAGGAGGAGTATTAAATTCTCCCTATTCTGGATTAACTGATTTTTCAATTAATTTAAATTATACAGGTTCAACATCAGGATCATATTCTGGATCATCAGATAGTGATTATAGACTTTGGGCTGAATTAACATTTGCTGTTTCATCTTCACTTGGAACAGGATCAGATTCAGGTTATGAAGTAGTAGAATCAGATCCAATTTATTTACCATATTTTGATGAAGGTTGGTGGAGTGTTATCTTACAAAGAACATATTATAACCCAGAAAATGGACATACACGTCCAAAAGATGATTATAATACTCCTTCACTTCAATTTATTTTTAGTAATTCTGCAGGGTATGGATTATTAGCTCCAGGTACATCAGAAGCTATTAAAATAGAAGATGATCAAGGAAATGTAGCATACATTTGTGCAACAGACACAGCTTCAGGATTAACAAATGGAGATTTAATATCTGGCACAACAAATCAATATGTTTGGCTTAGTGATATGACTTCCAGATTAACTAAACATAATAATCTTGCAGCAGCTATTAATTCAGCAGCTGCAATTGGAGGAGGTCCATTAAAATTACAAGCATATGGAACCCCAGTTGTAGTCGTAGTTTTACTTACAAACCAAACCCCAATACAACCACCTGTAACAATTAGTTCAAATATATTAAATATTTTAGATGGATTGGGGTCAAATGAGGGGACAACAATTACATCACCTGTAAAGTTTAAACTTGAAGGTACTATGGCGGGTGGTAAATTTTATTATACATTAGCTGCAGCTAATAAAATATATGATGGATTTGATGGAAATGCAGTAGGATTTACAGGTTCAACTGTATTAGTTACAAGTGCATCATATCCAGGAAATTTAAATTATTATATGCCTGCATGGGATATGGGATGGAATGAATCAGGTTCAGCTTCTGGTTTATATATAGGAGGACTTCAAAATGGAACTCGTATAGGAAATCCTTCAGCAGTTTCAGGTTCTAAAACATTTACAGCCCCAGGAAAAATATTTTCAGGATCACTTCAAGAATTAAGATATTATCGTTTTGGGTTGGGGACAGAAGTTTCACCATTCACTTTAAATGAACCAAGATTCCATGACTTTACAATGAATCCTGAATCAATTGAAGGAACAGAAATAACAGGATCCCATAGTTCATTTGGAATGGTTAATTTTAGAGCACCATTAGGTAATGAATTAGAACATTTCTTTACTTCATCAATAAGTACTTCATATGTAGAACCTTTAACATCAGTACACCCTGCTGTAGCTCCTGAAGCAGCATTTTTAACAACATCATCATTTGTATCAGGTAGTAGTGGTACATCTACAAATAATACATCCAGTGATTATTATGTAGTATATTATGGTAATAATTCAAAAAGAACATTTAGTGAAACTAATGTTGAAACTTATTTATTAGATCAACCTGCAATGGGGGTAAGAAATAGAATTACTAATAAGATCCAAATTGATGATGGAGAATATTATGGTAATGTTTTAATGAGAGAAACTAGTATACAGCAAGATTATCAAATAAGTAGAAGCTATACTGAAGATATTAATAGAATAGAAGTAGCATTTTCACCTCAAGATGAAGTAGATGATGATATTATACAAACATATGGATTTGGAGTTATAGCTGACGCAATAGCAGATCCAAGAAATTTATATTATGGAATAAATGCACCAGATTACTATCCAGCATTAAGACGAACAGCTAATATATATTTTGAAAAATATACTCAAGGAAATCCATATGATTATCTTAGATTAATAAAATACTTTGATAATTCATTATTTAAAGCAATTAAAAATTATGTTCCTGCACGTTCAAGTATTACAACAGGAATAGTAATAAAACAACATTTATTAGAACGTAGTAGGGTAGTACCAGCTTCAATTAATTCACATACACAATTAGCAGTTACTCCAGAAACAGGTTCAACACCTCATGGAGTAGTATCACCTTCAGAAAGTTGGAATAGTCCTATAGATTATATAGATATTGCATTATCTCAAAGTATACCTAATAATGGATTTGCTTATAATCCTAATCCAAATAATCCTAATTCTGTACCAAGAGTAATACTTCCACAAATAGTTAATATAACAGGTAGTACAGGAGGATCACTTAATGTATTTAATGAAGTTCAATACTTTTTGGATTTTGGAGGTGATTATACAGATACACTTACTGATAATGTTTATAATCCTTTACAATTTGGTTCTGGTTTTAGAACAGTATCTGGTTCATCATTTTCTAATTTTGGATCTATGTGGTTCAATAATGTTACATCTACTGGTACAGGTAATCCTTCATATGAATTATTAAATAATGTAAATTCAGGATCAGTAAAAGCTAGAGTTAGATTAGATTTATATGTGCAGCAGGATGATGATATTGATTTTGTTGATGTAAGATGGTCATCATCTCAAGATGATTTTACTACAACTTATCAAGATATTAGTTTTACTCCAACAAATGAAATGTCTCCTGAAAGTGGAATATTCGCTAATCAATTTACAACCAGTTTTATAACACCAGAAGCTGTTGAGGTAGGACAAATTACTAATTTTAAAATATTTGTTAAACCTTTTGCAGGTATGAGTGTTGATGTAAAAGCAAGAGCTTTCTTTTATCAAGAAGGATATGTAAATAGAACAGATAGTGATTTTGCACAAACTTATCCATTTACTCAATCTACCATAGCAGGGGATGTAAAATTTATAGCAATAAATTCCCATGAATTTTATGATGGAGAATTTAGTGGTAGTTCAATTCCAGCAACAACACAATCTTTATTTGATAATTGTTTTCTTCAATTTGGGGGAAATTTATATGATTATAGTTTATATTTTGCATCAGGTAGTTATTCAGATGTAAATGTATTAAATATGGGGTATTCCAATCCAGATACTGGAGAAATTCAATTCTTTTCAGGAGTAGATCAAGGAGGACTTCAAAAAGTAGCAAAAAATCAACCATATCCTTTTGTAGGGTTTTAATGAAAATGAATAATTTAAATATAAATGGCAAATAATATACAAACATTAAGAATAGCAACTAGAGATAATAATGGGGTTGAATTTGAGGAATCGATACTAGTACAAGCTCTTCAACAACAAGTTCCCTTAGAATTTTTAAGTTCAGGGGGAGCTACTGCAGAATTCTATGTTTCTGGTTATGAAACAAGAAATGAAAATGGTAAAAATTATTTTTATGTTAATGTATATGAATCACCAGGTTCAGGAGCAACAAATAAAATAGTAGAATTAACAGCAGTTGATAATTATAATTTTACATATAATAATGGAACAGCTGTAAAAACTCATACTTTAGAAAAGACTACCAATATTGGTAATAATACTTGGCATACTTTAAGTTTAACTGACACTTCTGTAGCTCCTCCATCTAATGGACTTGATGAATTTAAATCTCACTCCCCGGCAAACCTTGGTTCAAATCGTGCTTATACTTTTGGTAGAACACCAAACGTTCCAATAACATTTGAATTATCTGGCTCTCATAGAATTATGGGACCTAATTCAAATCCTTGGTCGGTGAATTTTGGGTTAGTAACAGTTAATAAACCAAATTTATCAGTAGTAAATAGCTGGATAGAACATTATGCTGCTTCTTATGGTGTATCAACAGATCCTAAAATGGGAAAGTTTTCTTGGGGTATTTCTCAATCTGATGGTCCAACATCTTCAGGAACTGGAAATGTTCCTGTTTTTTATGCAATGTGGACAAGTTTTCATATATCAGGAACATTTGAACCTTCAGATTTTAATTCACAATCAGCTTATTGGCCTGCTGTTAGAGCAGCGTATCAATCAAGCGCTGAAACTGGAGATAGAATGTATGAAATTAAAGATGTTACATTTTCACTAACATATCCTTCAACCTCAATAGCACCAAAATTTAATACAACAGCAGGACAAATTGCATTTGAAAATTCAGCATCCCAAAATGCTCAAACTTTAGCACAACAAGCTGGAGGAGCATTAGGTGGAATAGAAGCTTGTACTTCAAATCCATTTAGATATAGTGATGCTGATGTTTTACAAAATAATGCAATAATTGGTAGACCTAGTTCATTTTTAATGGATGTTGATTATAACCAAGCTGATGGGGGTACAACTACTAACAAATTAAAACCATCATCAAGTTTAGTGGGGGCAAATGGAATACTTCCTAATGGATTAATTAATGGTTATGATGTAGGAGTACTTACTAATGTAGAAGGAACAGTTACATCTAATGGTGGTGTTATAGGAACAGGAGGTAGATTTGATATAACAATTGGAGCAGGAGGAACATTCCAATCTGTAGAAGCAATAAGGGTATCAACTAATAATGGAGCATCTGAAAATTATTATGCAGGTCAAGCAATTACATTTACACAAGCACAATTAAATGCATCATCAGTATCTTCAGGTACAGGTGGTATAACTAATAACCCAGGTATAATTCAAACATCTAATTTATTTTCATTTTCACCAACAGTTCCAGTTAACATAGTAGAAATTATAGATAATACAGCAATTAAAGCAGCAGTACCAGATAGTAATTATACTTCTAGAAGAGTAATTGATCCAAGATATAATGGATGTGAATTATATAGTGTAGATTATAATTTTTATACAGGGATACCATCAGCAAGTTTTCAAGGAAAAACTAGAATGCCTGCTAAATATGCTAGAGGAGTAAAAAGCCCACTTTTATCCAATAAATTACTAAAGAAAAATAAAATAAAATTTCAGTCAGGAAATACTGGAAGTTATGAAGGTGATAAATCGTTTGGTAAAACAGCAGTAATTGATTATCGTCCTATTTATTTTGCTCATTTTAAAACATCTCACCAATCAGATCAATATTTTGGATCTACTACATTTGCTATAGATTCATTAATAACAGTTCCAACATCATCAATAACAAAATTGAGAAATCCAACTGCTGAAATCATTCAGTTAAATGGTAATAATGAAAATTTATTAGATGTATCCTCAACTTTTTGGGAAACTAGAAAAGTTGGTGTTGTTTATAATAATTCTTCAATTCTTTATGATGTTGCTGATTGGGATTTATCAAATTCAGAATCAAAAGTAACTGTTAATTATACAGCTTTAAATGTAGGATCTAATGAAATTATAGCAGGAGCAACAGAATTTCAAACAGAATTTACAAATCAAATTACACCATCAACATTATGTGTAACCCAATCTTTTTCAATCCCTATATGGTATACAGGATTTGGAAATACTCCTGAAGTGAAAAATTATCAAAGTGAAGCATCTGAAAGTTTAAATATTTTTGGAGGAAGAATAGATGATATTAGTGGTGCTCAACCAGACGAACGTCAAGGTTTAAGAAAGTTCATTGGTAGTCAAAATCAACATAATGCATTATTTGAAGTAAGAGATTATAAATATTGTCCTAATTCATTTAAAGCTGGATGGAGTCAAATGATATATACAGGTGCTACTGATATAGTTATTAAAAATAATACAACAGGATATAATGGTGGTGCACCTGGTACAAGTCCTATTGCTGTACTTCCTTCTTCAACATCAGGAGCAGGAATTGGAGGTAAATTTAAATTTTCAATACAAGGTGGTGGAGCTGGATTTATTAGACAAATTAGTAATTATTCTTCAGGTAATATTATAGATACCCCAGATTTATTAGGTAAAGGATATAAAATAGGTGATACAATTACATTTAACGAAGCAACATTAAATTCAGCATTTTCATCCCCAGGAGGAACAGGTGAAATTATAATTGTAGTTAACCAATCTTTCTTACAAGAACCAGCTTCTGGAGAAGATTTAGGAATATTAGAATTAAAAGGTCCTGCTATCGCATTTGAAGATGTATCATCATTATATGATTGGGTTGGTCCTAATTTACAAGGAATGAATGACATTAATAATCTTGTACAATCCGGGGGTTTTGTGTCTGAAGGAACTGGTAGTAATGCATCATATGGATATTTACAAAGCCCTAATGGTTATAATTACCCTTATGATGCCTTGCTAGGTTGGGCTGTAGGAGCTTTTTCTCAAGCAAATTTTTCAACTCCAACAATTAAATTTGGTAATGTTAATAATACTACAGATATTCATTATTTTAATACAGGTAGTGCTTATAGTGCATTTTATCAACAAATGCCTAATTTAAAAAATCCTAATGATCCCAAACAATTATTTTCATATAATTACTCAGAATCTCAAGTCGGAGCTTACGAAGATTTTAATATACCACTTTCAGTTGATGTAGGTGATGAAATTAGAGTAACATATCGATATTCTCCAACAGGATCTGCTCCAAAACAAGTTAATACTATTGATCAAGATTTTACAGTTGTAGATATTTTTAAACCAACCCCAGCAATATGGACTGAAGCAGTTCCAACATCAGATTGGGTTTCACAAGGTGAAACACAATGGTTTACATGTTCAGCTTTGCCCCAAGAAGGTATATATTCAGCTGAAGAATTATATAAAAGACTTCAAATGATGGCTACTGAAAGTAGAGGAGATATGTCAGGTGTAGGTAATTATACAGCAAATAATTTTCATGCTAAACGTACTACTAATGGTCAAGTTTTTATGAGAACAGGATTATCTGGTAATTATTTTTTAGATGGTCAGCCAGGAACAGGTAGTGGTTCTATAATGGATGTTAGAATTTTAGAATCAACTGATCCTACATCCCCTTATTTTAGTGGTGTATATAATTCATCTGGAAGTATTGCAGTACAAATTTCAATGAGTCTATTACCTAGTTACTCAGCAACTGATCCAACTCATATGGTATTTTACCAAAATCAATTTATAGGAAATTATAGTTTATCATCATCTTTATGGCCACCAACAAACGATTTCTCATCAGGTGGTACTACACCTGGTTGGAAATCATTTCTAAATACTGCTTCATATGCTACATCTGTTTATGGTGCAATCCCAGCTGATGCTGGACTTCAATCAAATAGATTTATAGTACATCCAGATCCAAGAACATTGAAATTACCAATAAATGCAAATAAATCAGGATCATTAGGTCAAATATTTGCTGCTACTATTAGAAAAAGAGTAGAGGCAGATGATAGAGTAGTTGTAGATATTAAACAACCATCAGGTTCATATGGAATAAATACTCCAACAGGTGATGGATATTTAATACCAGATGATTTATCACCACAACAATTAAAAAACACACAGACTTTAATAAAACAATTAAAATCTAAAAGAAACTTTACGAATGATAATATAAAACCTTCAAAATAAAAAAAAAGAAAAATATAATTTGGAGTGAAAATTAAAAATACATATATTTATAACTAAAATACACTAACATAATGGGATATTTAAATAATCAAGTAATAACAGTAGATGCTATCTTGACAAATAAAGGAAGGGAATTACTAGCTAAAGGAGATGGTTCTTTTAAAATAACACAATTTGCTTTAGCAGATGATGAAATAGATTATACTCTTTATAATCCAACTCACCCCTCTGGCTCTGCTTACTATGGAGAAGCTATTGAAAATATGCCTCTTATGGAAGCATTTCCTAATGAAACTCAAGTAATGAAATATAAATTAGCTACTTTACCTAGAGGAACAGCTAAAATGCCTATAATTTCTATAGCTAGAACTAATATATCGATGCCTCAATTAGATGAAGATGGAATTACACCTTCAACATTAAATTATTTAGGTAATACAACAAGTAATGAATCATCAGGTTATTCATTTACAATATCAGATGTAAGATTAATGTCTGAAAATGGATTTGTAGGTACTGGAATAGATACTCCGCAAGCACAAGCAATGAATTCAACTCAAACAATGGGAACTAATGTTTCTAAAACAGTAATTGGGACTACATTGTCATTACAAGCTACAGGAGTAAATACATTATTTGGTACACAAACTACATTATATGGTACATTAACAATTGTAGGAAGAGATAGTGGAGCTAGATTACAAGTACCAATTATGATAACAAAAACAGCAGTTTAAAAAAATAAAAAATGGGATATAAAGCATTAACACCAGAAGATTTAGTAATAAGTACAGACTCAGTTACAGCTACGGTATGGAGTAATAATAATCCAACACTACAAACATACTTTACTTCATCAGTACAAGTAGCAACTACTACAGCACAATTTTATTATTCAGTATATAATTTAGTAACATCTAATTCAGAATCAGCATTACAATTTGATGTAGCTTATTGTGATTCTAAAGGTAGTGGAAGTTTGTGGTATAATGCATTAGTTCCTGGAATTTCACCTTCAAGAACTTCATATGGTCAATATAGAACTTTAATATTAGGAGATGAAAACGCTTCATTTGTATTTGGTAACTATTCAGCATCATATTTTTATGCATTACCAATAGAAAGAGCTAGATATAAACAATCACTACTTCCTGGAACAACAACCTTCCAAATATCAGGATCTACAAGTACATCAAAATTAACATTAACAGATGATAGTAAAGTAGCTCCATCAGTAACATTTACAGATGCAGGTAGAGTATTTAATTTAGTTTCAGGTTCTGCTGGTACAGTTAATACATCACAAAATCCTAATGGATGGGCAGGTGGAACATCATCAGCATCAGGTTCATATGGTTGGTTTTTACCGGATATATCAATGATACTATTAAATGGCGCAGCTTTAGATGCTCCTATGGCTAACTCATTTGGTATAGCGTTAGGAACAGGAAGAAACTCCAATACAAATGATACTAACCCAGCTAAAGTAATTGAAGGTTTACAAAGAATGGCATATTCAGCTTCATCAGGTTGGACTTTAAATAGTGAAGAAGCTTTATCTTCTGATTTTGTTTTTGTTAGAGCCCAAAATAGTGAATTTAATTATTCTGAAAATCCATCATTTATTTCGGGATCAACAGGTGAAGTAGTATTTAATTCATTTATAAATAACCCACAAACTTATATTACAACAGTAGGATTATATAATGATGTTGATGAATTATTAGCAGTAGCTAAATTATCAAGACCATTGCCAAAAGATTTTACTAAAGAAATGTTAGTAAGAGTTAAGTTAGATTTTTAAAATGAATGAGAGCATACAAACAATTAACAACTAAGGATGTAGTAATTACTCCATTTGATGCTATGAAGGGGTTTGGATTATCCCCTAATGAGTGCACTGGATCCACTACTCAAGTAGAATTTTATCAAGGTTATGATTTGCCTTACATAGGTAATGAAACCAATACATCAGGTCAAACATCTAAAAAATCAGTAGTAGGAGTATACCATAGTGTAAAACAAATGTATTATACTAATTATATTTCATCTTCTCAAGATGCATCAGGTTCTACTCCAGTTTCAACAATCCAAAGACCTGTATTAATCCCAGGAGTACAAGATCCAAATATAGATTCAGATAGAACTGTAGGGGTTTTAACTAATCCTAGATATGAAAATTATTTACAATCTACTATACCTCAAGTAAGATTCATACAAAGTTCGTTTCATAATAATACAATCCCTTCATGTTCTGTTATTTCAATTCCTTCTAAATTATATGGAGAAAATATAGTACCTACTACTTTTGAAATGAGATACACAGGATCAGGAATGACTATGAATAATATTTTAGGAAGATGGGATGTAAAAGATGATGGAGAAGGAAATTTATATTATTCTCAATCATTATCAGGTCAAGGAAATAAAGTTATATATGTAGGTAATATTTTTTATTCTCATGGTATAATTACATTTACATCTGGTGGATTAGAAAATTTTGGAAAAGAAATGAATGGTTATTTAGATGGTGGATTAGGATCATCAGGATTAGATAATAATTTTTTATTCTATTCATCATCATATAGATTATATGAACATTCTTATGAATGTACAGCAGGAGAAAATGAATTTACCTATACACAAAACCCAACGTCATTATTAAATAAATCAGTATTATCAACAGAAAAAGATGCTTTATTATCAAGTATAACTTATTTTCAAAGTAATGTAAACTTTTCACCTGGTACTTATACAGATTTATTATTTCAATTTACAGGTGGTTCTTTAGATCCTAATGTAGTCAGCCCACAATTTACAGCAACTATAGTAGTTGGAGGTACAATTCAAAATCTTACTTTAGATTCAATAACAGTCCAATATGCAGGCTTTCCTTCTACACCAAATAATTCAGATAATTCTTGGAAAGGCTATACACCGGGTCAACCCGTAGGTATGATTCAAGCAGGTTATCCTCAAATACAGTTAGAACTCCAACCAGAAGCTTTTACTAATTTTTCATTTGATCAATCTACTTATAGAAATGATATGACTGGATCTTATTTTTCTCCATACTTAACTACTGTAGGTTTATATGATGATAATAAACAATTATTAGCTGTAGGTAAACTATCAAACCCAACACCTATATCTAAATTTTCAGATACAACTGTATTAGTTAATTTTGATATTTCATAATGGATAAGTGGATATATAGAAATAAAGAAATAAATTCCATTAATGATTTTGATACTAACATAATGGGATTTGTATATGTTACAACCCATATCCCTTCAAATAAAAAATATATTGGTAAAAAATTTCTTGTTTTTACTCGTAAACAAAAATTAGGTAAAAAAGAATTAAAAATATTTGAGGGTCAAAAAGGTAGACCTCCTAAATTTAAAATAGTTTCAAAAGAATCTGATTGGAAAACATATTTTGGATCCAATAAACAACTTACAGAACTCTTAAAAAAAGAAGATAAAAAAAATTTTAAAAGAGAAATATTGCATTTATGTACTAGTAAAAAATCTTTAACTTATTTTGAAACTAAATATCAATTTTTATATGAAGTTCTACAAAAACCAGATGAGTATTTTAATGATAATATATTAGGTAAGTTTTTTACACGTGACTTTGGAGACATAAAATAATTTCCGTATATTCCCCATATGATAAATGAACTATTAGTTAACCTAGTTAATTCTGTATTAGGCAACGGTAAACGTACTGCAAGGGGTAATCAATCTTACCATTGTCCTTTTTGTAATCATACTAAACCTAAATTAGAAGTTAATTTTTCAGAAAATAAAAAAGGATATAATCCATGGCATTGTTGGGTATGTAATAAAAAAGGTACTAGAATATCAAATTTATTTAAACAAGTAAAAGCCCCACCAGATAAATTTACAGAATTATATAAATTAGTAGCAGAAGAAACAGAATATGAAATAATAGAAAAAACAATAGATGTAAAATTACCTGAAGAATTTGTTCCTATATTTCCAGATGATAAAACTATAACATGGAAACAGGCATATTATTATTTAAAAAGTAGAGGTATTACAGATAGCGATATTATAAAATATAATATAGGGTATTGTGAATACGGAAATTATCATAATATGATTATTATTCCATCTTATGATTATTTAGGAAAATTAAATTATTTTACAGCACGTTCATTTGAAAAAGAACCATATATAAAATTTAGAAACCCAGATTCCTCAAGAAATATAATCCCTAATGAACATTTAATAAATTGGAATTTACCTCTTGTATTATGTGAGGGAATGTTTGATGCTATTGCTATAAAAAGAAATGCAATACCTTTATTAGGTAAAAATATTCAATCTAATTTAATGAAAAAGATAGTAACATCAACAGTTAAAAAAATATACATAGCGTTAGATACAGATGCTATAAAACAAGCAATTAGATTTGCTGAAGAATTTATAAATGAAGGTAAAGAAGTATATTTAGTAGAATTAAAAGGGAAAGACCCTAGTGAAATGGGATTTAATCATTTTACAAAATTAATCCAAAATACAACCCCATTAACACAATATAATTTAATGGAAAAGAAGTTATTCTCAGTATGACGAAAAAAATAATAAAAAAATCTTATAACAGAATATTACAAATTTCTGAAGATGCAAAACAAATTACCTTACCTGATTCTAGATATTATAGAAGAAATGGTAAATATTACCCATCAATAACATATGTTTTAAGTTATTACCCTAAAGGTAAATTCTTTCAAGATTGGCTAAAAAAAGTAGGATATAGTGCAGATTGGATTGTTAGAAAAGCAGGAGAAGAAGGTACTCAAGTACATGAAATGTGTGAAGATTATCTTAATGGTAAAGAATTAAATTTTTTACAAAATGGAATTCCAATGTATAATCCTGACGTATGGCAAATGTTTTTAAAGTTTGTAGATTGGTGGGAAACCTATAATCCAACTTTAATTGAAACCGAAGTACATTTATTTTCTGATGAATTAAAAGTAGCAGGTACTTGTGATATGGTATGTGAAATAGATGGTAAATTATGGATTATTGATTTTAAAACATCAAATCATTTACAAACAACTTACGATTTACAAACAGCAGTTTATGGAAAATGTTATGAAGAATGTTATGGTAAAAAAGCAGACCATTATGGTATACTATGGTTAAAATCCTCAAAACGAGGACCTAAGGAAGGCGCAATGCAAGGTAAAGGATGGGAAATGTATGAATCAAAACGTTCACAAGAAGACAACATAGATATATTTAAAACAGTAAAAAAATTATTTGATTTAGAAAATCCAAGACATTCTCCTATATTTACTGAATTTAAAACTACAGCTAAAAGAAAATTGTAATATTTATAATAAAATTATATTATGATAAGCTTAATTAACATTTTAAAAGAAGCAATAAATAAACCAAAAGCCATTATATTAGCAGGAGCCCCAGGAGCAGGTAAAGGCTATATATTACGGGGTTTAGATTTAGGAGGTATAAAAATATTAAATGTAGATGATATTTATGTTCCTTTATTAAAAAAAGCTAATGTTACTCTAGATTTAAAAAATGCTACTCCTGAAGAAAGAAGTGAGCAAGCTAAACAAATGGCAGCAGCAAATAAACAATTCAAAGGTGATGTAGATGCTACTATAGATGGAAAAGAATCATTTATTTTAGACGGTACAGGAGCTTCATATAATGCAACATCTAAATTAAAAAATGAATTAGAAGAAGCAGGATATGAAGTATTTATGCTTTATGTTTATACAGATTTACAACGTTCCCTAAGTCAAAACCAAGATAGATATGAAAAATCAGAGGGTAAAGATAGAAGTTTAGCACCTGCTATTGTAATGCGTACTTGGAAAAGTGTAACAGATAATTTACCTAAATATGCTGATTTATTTGGTGATAATTTTGTTGCTGTAGCTAATACCTTAGATGATAGAATGCAAGATATAGATAAAATCATAGATAAATATCTTGAACCATTCAAACCCACGGGCACAAAACCTAAAACACCATCACAACAGAAAAAATCTGATGAAAGAAAGGCTAAAGATAAAGAAGAAATCCAAGCTATGTTAAGTGATGATTTTATATATGATGTAGTTGAATACACTATATCTAAAGAAGAGGCACAAATGAGATTAAAACAATTTTTAAATGGGTAAAGTATTAGCAGCATACGGGGGAGGATTTAAACCTCCAACAGCAGGACATTTTGCTATAGTAAAAAAGGCATTAGATGATTATCCTGAAATTGATGAATTTATTATTTATGTAGGTGCTAAAGAAAGAGAAGGAATGGATCAAGAAGAATCTACTTTAGTATGGGATATATACCACAACTATTTAGCAAATAAGGTTAAAATAGAACCAGTTAAACAACCTATTGGAGATATTCTTCGTTTAGCAAAAAATAACCCACAAGATACTATTTATTTTGTTATTGGTTATAGAGAAGGAAGAGATGATGATTTATTGGATGTAGCAGCTAGAACAGGAAATTTAAAAGAAAAATATCCTAATATTGAAGTTAAAGTTATTCCTACTTATGATCCAAATATGAGCGGTACAAATGCTAGAAAAGCATTAACAACATCTCAAGAAGAATTTATTAAATATCTTCCGTTTGAATTAACAATAGATGAAAAAATTGAAGTTTATAATATACTAAAACCAGCTGAAAAATTAAATGAAGATATACCTTCTGAAGTTATAAACTCATTTAATATACAAGACACACTAGTTGCAGATGTTTGGGAGGATAATAAATTAAAACCTGAAATTAGAGAAAAATTATTAGTTATTGCTCAAGATTTTTTTGATTCATTAGAATTACCTGAAGGTACAATATTAAAAGATATTAAATTAACTGGGAGTTTAGCAAATTATAATTGGTCTAAATTTTCAGATGTTGATTTACATTTAGTATTAGATTATTCCCAAATAGCAGATAATGAAGAATTTGCAAGAGATTACTTTTTAGCTAAAAAATCAATTTGGAACCAAACACATGATATAGATATGTTTGGGTACCCAGTTGAAGTTTATGTTGAGGATGAAAACGATGATCATACAGCTTCAGGATTGTATTCAATATTAAATGATGAATGGATTAATGAACCTGTTTTAAATAAAATTGTTATAGATAAAGAGGATATTAAATCAAAAGCTGAAGGATATTTAACTCAATTACCTCAAATTGAAATATTATTTAATAGGGGTGAATATCAAAAAGTAATTGACTTAGTTAATTCAATAAAAGAAAGATTAAGAAATATGAGATCATCAGGTCTTTTAAAAGGAGGAGAGTATAGTGTAGAAAATTTAGCTTTTAAAGTTTTAAGAAGAACTGATTTTGTAGGACAATTAAATGATTTAAAAACAAAATCATATGATATGATGATGAGTATAAATGAAAATGTAACTAAAACTCAATTAGATAGTATTGAAGATTATGCTGATAAATTATTTGCTAAATTAGGAATTGATATTGAATTTACAAAACATTTTTTAGATAGATTAAATGATAAACGTAATAATAAACCTATATCAGTAGCTGAACTCATAGGTATGTTTAAACGTTTACATAAAAAACATGGTAAATCTTTATCTAAAATTGATAATGACTTTGATGCTGTAGTAAAAGATTTTAATAGTAACATTAACATTCCATTTGCTATAAATGTAATGCCTAATGATATTGATTTAGTTGCAAAAACTGTTATGAGAAAAAAAGATTTTAAAACATCAACACCTGTAATTGCTTTAGAGGAAAAAATAATAAAATTAATAAAAGAAAATAATATTGTATTACCAGTAGATGAACCAGTAATATTACAAGCAGATTCAGAAAAATATGAAAGAGGTTTAATTGTTACTTGGAAAAGTGATGGAGGGTATGATGTACAATATTGGTATGAAACACCTGATAATATTGTTCCTGCAGAATTAAGAGGTGACGGTGAGTCATTTGGGGATATTAAAAATGTATATTTAGGATATCACCCACAATTAGATAAAGAATATTTAAATGAAAATGCTACATATTCTGATTATATTGATTATAAACAAATGATTCAAGATTTAACTAATTATATGATAGAAAAGGGTAGAAATATAGAACCTTTACCTAAAATAGAATTTATAGATGGGGATAATGAAAATGCTAAAGATTTTTTTGGAAAAACTGCTTATTATGATCCTAATAGTCAAATAATAGCTTTATATACTGAAGGTAGACATCCAAAAGATATAGTAAGATCATTTTCTCATGAAATGGTTCACCATACTCAATGGTTAGAAGATAGATTAAATAACATTAATACTAATAATACTAATGATAGTGAAGATTTAGATGCAATTGAAAGAGAAGCTTATCAAGAAGGTAATATGGTATTTAGAAATTGGACTGATTCTTTAGATGGCGATATTACATCTAGTATAGAGGAAAAGAAAAAAACAAAAGATCCATTTGGTTTAAATGCATATGCTAGAGAATTAGCTATGGGTTTAGAAGAAGCTATTAATAGTGATATGCTTGCAAAAGATATTGAAATGGATCACCCAATAGTGGAGTCAGAAAATTATAAAATATTTTCTGATATGGATGGAGTATTAACTGATTTTGATGAATCATTTAAAAAATATTCAAAAGGAATAGCACCTAGAGATTATGAAAAAAAATTCGGTAAAGAAAAATTTTGGGAGTTAATTGATGGAACTGGTAAAGTTGGATTTTGGGTAGGAATGCCTTGGATGGAAGATGGAAAACAATATTGGGATTATATTAAAGATTATGATACAGAGTTATTATCTTCTCCTTCAAGATCTTCAACATCTAGATTAGGTAAAAGATTATGGGTAAGAAATAATATGCCTGGTATAAAATTAACATTAGCACAAGCATCACATAAACAAAATTATGCTGCTCCTAATCACATATTAATTGATGATAGAAAATCAAATATAGATCAATGGATATCACAGGGGGGTATAGGAATACTACATACATCTGCTGCTGATACTATTTCTCAATTAAAAAAATTAGGACTTTAATGGGTATTATTAATAATATAGGGTATAATGGTGGTTCTCCTAGAAACAGGAATGAATACAAACCAACTAAATCACCTAAAATATATGATTTAACAGATGCAGAAAAGTTAATTAATGTTATAGAACAACAATTTTTAAAAAATACTATTTCAATACAAGAATTAAAATTTATAATAAATAGATGTAAAACATTAGAAACTGGTACTAATATGATGGGAGCCCAAGTTTTAACACCAGGTATAATTACAAATAAATTTATTTCAGCTATTGAAAATTTATATAGTGATGATAAAATTAATAATTTATATTTAAAATGTGTAATAAAGGGTTTAGAACAAATAAATATATACCCTATAAAAGAAGATAATAATACATTACCTGTTGAAAATGAAACAATTTCATCATTACCAACTCCCCAATCAAATAATGTTAGAACCCCAAAAGTAAAAAAAGTTATTAATAATTTAGTAAAAGCTAAAGAATTAAAATCAATTATAAATAAAATAAAAGATTATTATTTAGATAGAAAATTTTCAAAAGATGAATTAGATAATTTTAAAATGTATTTATTAAAATTAAAACAAAATTCTAATTCTGTTAATCCCCCAATGTCATTTTTTTTAAATAAAACATATGAATTTATTAAAACTTTATATAGTGATGAAAAATTATCACATACACAATTAAATTTTATAATTCAAGAAGTATCAATATTATATTTAACTCAATTACCTGAATTACCTAAAGTAAAAGAACAAAAACCAAAAGATAAAATAAACACCCTAGCAGTAGGATATAAAAAATAAAAGCTATGTCAGATAATGTTTTAAGAAAAGAATGGAGTAAAAAGGATGTTCAAAGAGCTAGAAATTTAATTACAGGAAATACAGGAGAAAAAACAACTCAAGGGGTTGGTTATTCAAAAAAACAATCATTTTATGAAGAAGGAGATATATGGGAAGAAAGTGGTAAAACTTGGACTATTAAAGAAGGTATAAAACAAAATATTACTAAGTTGGATAAAATAAAAAAATTAGGAAAAACTCCAATTTTTTGTCCTAACTGTAACACAGTAATGAAGCATAGGTTTGATAATGATTATTATAAACTACATAAAATGTGTTGGGGTTGTGTTATTCAATTTGAAAATGATTTAAAAGCTAATGGGGTATGGGAAGAATACCATAATAAAATACATAATGGAGAAATTGATAATTTAATTTCTGAATTTAGTTTATGGGTAAAAGAAGAAATGTTAGTAACTAATGACAATTTTATTACAGAACAAGGAGATATAGAAACTTGGGTAGGAAAACCAGATGATAAAAGAGTAGATCTAGGTCTTGAGAAAATGATTGAATATTTAAAGAGTTTAAAAATTAATAATGCTAAATAATTCTTATATATTTATACAATATAAAACATACCTATAATGGAAAAATTCAGTATACATAATTATTTAAAAAAACAATATTTAGAAGAATCATATTCTAAATTAAATGAAAATTCTCTTTCTCCTTATGAAATGGAAGAAGAAGATGATCTTAAAAAATTAGTAAAAACTATAAATGATGAAACAGGGTTAGAATTTGATGATAGAGTTAGAGGCTCTATGTCAGATGGTAGAAAAGGATATTATATAAGAATGTCAGGTAGAGGTTATCATTACTTTGAAAATGATGATATTTTAAAATTACAAAAAGCATTTGAAAAAGTAAATAAAATAACTAATAAATTTGATTATGAGTATGGAAGTGTTTCTGATTATGAAACCGATATTGATGATGATAGATCATGGGCAGCTTCAGTTTCATTTTTTGCAACCCCTAAAGAACTTCAAGAAATAAAAGAAGCCTTTGTTAGTAAAAGAAGAGCTAAATCTGAACTAAAACAAAAATTAGCAGGCAAACGTGATGATGGAATGGGTAAATCTACTATTGATTCTGTAATTGCAGTTGATAAAGATGGAAAAGAAAAAGAATTAAAAAAATTAGATGATTTTAATAGTTTAGAATCAGGAACAAAATATATTATAAAAGAATTACACCAAAAATCAGCAGATTTAGTTGATGGGTATGAGTTAGAAGATTTAGAAAGAAATCTTGAACAACTTTATAGAGATATGGAACAGGAAGCAGAACCAGAAGGTGGTCCTATATCAGACCAATATGCTGATGAAATTCATTTCCACGAAGAAGCTATTCGATTTATAAAAAATAAAGGAAAAGAAAAAGCACAACTTACATATGATCAAGCAATAGGTAGAGAAGAAATAACTGATGAAACTGGTACTTATACTATGGGTAAAAATGGTGTAAAAAATTATATTAAGATAAATCCAATAACTAGAGATGAATTTGAAAAATCTTCAAAATTTGATAGATTAAATGAAGATCTAGACGATCCAGATGAGGACTTAGTTATAATTGGTTCAGGATATTTAGATATTAAAAGTAAGTTTGGAGAACGTCCTTCACAGACTAATGGTGAATATGCAGAGATAGGTCAAAAAGTTGTTGATCAATTACACAATGGAGATAAAGAGGCTGCTTTAGATTATATAATAAGTCAAATCAATGAAGGTTCATGTGGTTATACACCAGATGGAAAACCAAGAAAAAAACCAGCAGGTCCTGACTTACTTAAGTTAGAAAAACTAGTAAAAGAAGTTTACAAAAATCAACTAAAAGAAAAAAATAATAAAAAATAAACGATTAATAATTTTTATATATTTATAAATAAACCCAACTAAAATAAAAATAATGAAAAAATCTGAATTAAAAGAATTTATCAAGTCATCTCTACTTAGAGAAGATGAAGATTCTAAAAAAGGAAACAAAGAAGAACAAGAACGTATGGAAGGTGCTATCCGTGATGATAGAGACCATATTAAAGATCTTGAAAAAGATATTAAAGATAATGAAGATAAGTTATCTAAACTTAAAAAAGACTTTAAAGATGATGTTAATGAAACTACATTAAATGAATTCGGTGATGGAAAAGATTACAATGAACAGATGAGAGAAATTGCTAATTTTATGAGAGGATTACCACGTGAAGATCATGAAGATTATCTTACAAAGATCGAAAAATTTGTGGTGGCAATGAAGAAAAGATTAAATGAAGAAGATTTAGATGAAGCAATGCGTGGTGAGGAAGTAGATGAAGCAATGCGTGGTGAAGAGATAGATGAAGGAATGCGTGGTTCTACTTATGAAGAAGATGATCTTAAAGAAGCAGAAGAAGAAGATGTTAATGTAGATGTAGAAGATGATGTTAATGTTGACGTAGATGTAGAAGATGACGTTACTGTTGATGATGTATCCGACAAATCAGAAATTGAAGTAGATTCAGAATTAGCTGGAGAAGATTCAGAAACAGCAGCTGTATTAGGATTATTAACTAAGGCCCAAGAAAAAGCTAAAGGTATGGGTGATGAAAAATTACTTGACCAAATTGGAAATACAATTACTTATTACACTAGAGCACACGTTGTTGCTACTAATGAAGTAGAATTAGATGTTACTGGAGGTGAAAGTGATGTAGCTGGAGTATTAGATGCTGAATCTGCATTAAACTTACAAGAAGTACAAAGATTTAAAAAATTAGCAGGGCTAATAAAATAAATCTTTAATAATGGATAAAGTACACGAACGCAAACTTACACCTGCTGAGGTAAAAGACCGTGAAGATATTATCATGAAAATGAAGGATAATAAACGTAGTCTTGTTAAAAAGTATGGTAAAGATGCCGAAGCAGTAATGTATGGTCGTGCTACTAATATGGTAAAAAACAAAACAGAATCAATGAAAGCAAAACCTAATAGACTTACAGAATTAATAAAAGACTCTTTAAAAAATCCAAAAAAAGCAGATTTAAATAAAGATGGCAAATTATCAGATTATGAAAAAACTAGAGGTGCTGCCATAGAAAAAAATCTTAAAGAAAAAGTTGTTAAAGGAAAAGATGGTGACAAATATAAAAAACATGACGTTTCAAACTTAGAAGAAGATTTAGATATAGGTCATGAAGATAATGAACCCCATATGTTAAAAGCTGATTTATATAGAATTGGTAAATATGCTATGGAGTTATATGGTATGATAGATAAATTTGATGGTATGGGAGAAGTAGATTTCCCATCATGGTGGCAAGCAAAAGTATTCAAGGCAAAAGATGCATTAGTTGGGGCTAAACATTACCTTGATTTTGAAATTAAAGAACCACAAATTGATGCTGTAGTAGATATAGCTACAGATGCTATTGATGAAAATGAAAAAATTACAGAAAATATGAATATGGATAAATGGCGCCGTGCTTATAATGGAAAAGCATTTGCAAGTAAAGTAGTATTAGCACAAGATGGAATGGGTAATAAAAAGAGATATGTTATTTTCTTTAGATATAATGAAACACCAAGAGCAGATGTAGTTAGTTTAAGAGAAAGACATATGGGTGGGCATGAAGGTAGTGCAATGCCATTTTCAATGTCTAATATGCAAAATAAACCAGAATATTTATTTACATCTGATGATAAAATGGAATTTGGCTCAGATGAAGAATTTGATAACTTTACAAAAGAAGGATCTAAAGGTTTAGAAGATATGTTAAGTTTCTTTTTAGGTGGAAAAAATGTTGATGATGCAATTAGAAAATGGTTTGACACAGGTGTGCAAAGAATAGTAGATATTAAACCAGCAAAATATTTTGATGCTGCTAAAGTAAATGAAAATACTACTAAAGATAGAATTTCAAAAATATTAGAAGGTTTACCTAAAGGATTTTGGGATAAAAAAATCGATGCTGAAGATGAAAATCAAGATGGTAAAAAAGATGTTAAAGAAGACGCCTACGCAAGAGCAGACAAACACATGCAAGGAAGAGATGCTGAAAGTAGTCGAGATCCTTTTGATAGTGGTGAATTAGCAGATGGAGATTATGAAGAGGATATTGAAGAATCATATGATTCATTAGTTAAAAAAATTAGAAAACAAGGTAAATCTAAAAAAGCAGCTTCAGCAATAGCAGGAGCAGTAGCATCATATAAATCAAAAGGCGGAGGAAAAGGTCCAACAGCAAAACAAAAGTAAAAATGACAGCAGCGGAGTTAAGAGAGAAAATCAGAGTATTAGTTCCTCAAGTCTATGCTAGTGTTAAGCAAGGAGAAGCTGCAGCAGTTGAGTATGATGAACTTACAAAATTTCCAGAATTAAAAGAAGTAATTATTAATTTACTAACTTATGATTTTGATAGTTTTCTATCATCTATAGGTTGGGTATCACCTAGACCAACAACATTTAGAATTAATTTGAAAAATGATCAAGAATTTTATCTTATTTATTCTTCTAGAAGTTGGATTGCTCAAATAGAGGGTAAAAAATATTATTTACTTAATTTACCTGAAGAAGAAAGAGCAGCAGAAGCTATAGGTCGTATTTTACGTTATGGTCCTAAATCAAAATCAGAAACAGACGTTAATGTTGATGGTGGGGGTAGTGAAGATATACCTGCTGAAGAAACAGACGTTGATGTTGACATAGAAGTATAAAAATATGATAGATCCATTAATTACATTTTTAAATAGTGTAGCATATAAATTTCCTAAAGGATACCCAGATATGGATGATCCTAATGATAAAAAAATGTTATTCGAAATGGTAACTGGTATTATGAATGAAACTAAAGCTGAAGATAAAGCCATAGCTATAAAAATAATAAAAGATACTTTTAAATTAGATGATGAGGCTTTTAAAGATAAAGGTTTAAATTTTCACTTATTAGTTCCTAGACAAGAACGTCAATCATACATTGATAATATAGAAAAATTAGAGGGATTTGAATATAATCCCCAACCTTCTTCATTTTCAAGTTTAGGTTATATATCTTATGGTGATGTAAAAATAGCTGTTAAACCATCAGGAATTCAAGGTAAAAAATCAGCAGGATTAGAAAATGAAGATATATTTGTAACTAATATAAATAAATATCTTGAAGATGGTCCTAAAAATATTATTATAACAGATGGAAATAGATCAATAGAATGGAATGATGTTACTGAAACAAAAGGAACAGGAACTTCAACAACAGCATATTCAAAATCAGATGCTAATTTTTACAGAGGAGAAAAAGATTTAGGTGGTGTATCATTAAAGAAAATGAATGCTATTTATTGGGAATCAGCAGATGTAAGATTTAAAGATGAAGTAATGAATTTATTAGATGCTATTATATCAGGAAAATTAGGAGATGAAATTTCATACAAACCTTTAGTAGATAAAAGAGGAAATGAAGATGATACTATTATAAGAATGTGGAATAAAGTAACAAATGAAAAAATCCCAGGGGTTATAGTTAGTGATTTACCTGAAATAGATACTTATCAAGCTATATTTGGTAATGATAAAGTACCAGTTGTTATGGGTACATTTAAAGAAAGTGATTTTTCATTACAAGGAGATGATTTAATTATTGAAGCTTCAAAAGTATATGAAGATATAGAAGATGTTAAAGAAGATGGAGCAATGCCTGTATTAAATATTAGACATGATATGACCAAAAGAAATACAAGAGGTTTAAGAGCTTTACTTCAAACTGAAAAATCATTATATAGAAATGGAAAATTAGTAGGTAAAAACATAACTTTACCTTATAACAAATTTAATTAATAATATTATGTGTAAATGTGGATGCGGCTCATGTAAAACTAAAAGTACTGCGTTAGTACTTAATGAAAATAAAGCTCCAAAGGCTATATTGTCTGAAGGATTAAAATTCCATATGGACAATAATAGACCGTTAACTGAACATTTATATAGGGCAGGTTCACAAGAATACTTTAATTTATTTGCAGAAGCAAGGTCATTATATAGTAGAGGAATACTTGAAGTAATAGGAGATGATAAAGAAATTCTTATAGAAACTGATTTAGGACATTATGGTATGTTTGAAGGTGAAAAAGTACCATTAGATTTTCCTATTGAATTAAATGAGCAAATGGATCTTGAAGATGAGTTAGCGAATATGGAATTCGGAATGGATTATGACCAATTAGGTGATAATGAGAAAGAATGGGTTCGTGATGAAATGGATAATATGAAATTTGAATCTATTGAAGAAAGAATAGTTAATATTATAGAAGCAAAAAAGAAAAAAGCTAAGAAAAAAGACAATAGACCAATAGGAAAACCAATGCGCTCATCTTCAGGTGGAAAAGCTTATAAAGTATATGTTAAAGATCCTAAAACTAAAAAAGTTAAAACTGTTAGATTTGGATCTGGTGGTTTAAGAGCAAAAATAAATGACTCAAAAGCACGTTCTGCATTTGCTAAAAGACATAAATGTTCACAGAAAAAAGACAGAACAAAAGCAGGGTATTGGAGTTGTAGACTTCCTAGATATGCTAAATTATTAGGATTAAAATCATCATTTAGTGGTTTTTGGTAATGAGTAGATTAAATAACATAATAAGAGAAGTAATTCTTGAAAAAAAGAAAAAAAGGGATAGATGTTTACGTATCGCCGATCGTAAATTTGACAAACCCTCTGCTTATAAATCAGGTGCTGTAGTAAGGTGTAGAAAAGGAAATATCTGGAAGGGAGTTAAAGAAAATGTAGTTGATAATCATGATGGAAAATCATCACCTTATGGCTCAGGGTATAAAAGACTTCAAAAAGTTGTTGATGAATCCTTAAATAAATGGTTTAAAAGACAAGGAGCCCCAGGTAAAGGAGGGGGATGGGTTGATTGTAATACTGGAAGAAAGGATAAAAAAACAGGCAAGATGAAATATAAATCTTGTGGTAGAAAAGAAGGTGAAAAACGAGCAAAATATCCATCCTGTAGACCTACTCCTTCTAAATGTAAAGATAAAGGTAAAGGTAAAAAATGGGGGAAAACAAAATAAAACCTTATAAAGACTTAGAGGTTACAAAAGAATACACTATAAGAGAATTTAGTGAAAATATAGATCCTATTGAATTACTTTGGCATCGTGATGATGAAGATAGATCTATTGAAATAATAGGTAAAACTGATTGGATGTTACAATTAGATAATAAATTACCATCTTCCTTAAACGAACGTATATTTATAAAAAGACATCAATGGCATCGTGTCATTAAAGGAACGGGTAAATTAAAATTAAAAATATGGCAACAACACCTATAACTTCAAAATCATCAAGCTTTTTACATAGTGTAGGGCAGATTAATAATGGGTGGACACCTCCTCTTCATAATAATACTCCAACTTGGTATGGTCAAAATTTTATTAGTACGTGGTGGGAATCAAAAGTAAATAGTGGAGGTGTACTTACTTATTTTTCGGGTTCTTTACAAGTAGAGGCAGATTACTTAAATACTAGTCATTCATTTGGATTTGGAAATGGGTCGACAACTATTGAAGATGGACCATTAAAATATGCTGGAAGAAATGACAATGACACTATGGCTGGAGCTTATTCTTTAGATTCATGTGCTGTAAGTGAATCAACAAAATATTTTAATGGTAAATACAATGTTTCAGCATCAATTATACATAGTGGCTCTCATGCTACAGTTAATACAGGTTCTCAACCCTATTATGGTTATAATTTTCAGGTTGAAGGAGGACATGAATGGACTGATGATAAACAAGATTTTGTTTGGCATAGAGTTAATAATGGAGCAGGTTTTAAACTAATGAGTATTGTAATATTAGGTTCAACAAATTTTGGTTCAAATAATGGTAATATTTTAGTATATAATACAAATCCTGCAGGGTTTGACCAATTAGCTAATGATATAGGTTTACCATGTAAAAGTGTATTCATTCCCAATCCAGCAACTGGTCAACCATTTTCTAAATCAGTTATAGATTTAGTTGTTGGAGGAGGAATATCAGTATATAATATGGCTGTAGATTATACAGGAACTAGATTAGTTTCAACCTTACCATCCTTTTCAGCTGGTTCAGTTAATGGGGGTAATAATGGGTGGAAGATACATGGTAGATAATAATAAAAAATTATAAAAATGGAATGTAATTGTCAAAAATGTAAATGTGGAAAATCATGTGATTGTTCATGTTGTAATTGTTAATTTATAGCTCGATTCATAGCCGGGTGTTTTTTCAAAATAAATAGAGATCTGTGGCCTCCAATTTGGAGGTCACATTTTGTTTTCGTATATTGTAACCAATAAAACTTAAGATAAAATGAGTACAAATGTAGTAATGGTTGGAGCAGGAGTAGCAAATGTAAATGCTGCTACTAAATTAATTGATGAGGGATTTAATGGTAAAATTACCATTATTGATATGGGTAAAGATCCATATTTAAGACCTTATGAAGAAGTAATGACAGGCTTTTTAGGAGCTGGAGGTTGGTCTGATGGTAAATTAACATACCACACATCAATTGGAGGTCATTTAAGTAAATATGTAGGTGAAGAAAAAGCAATGGAATTATTTGATCAAGTAATTAATAATTTTAAACGCTTTCACCCTAAACCAGAAGAAGTACAATGTTCAAATCCTATAGCAGAACCAGATTTTATTAAACCATATTTTGGTTTAAGATTATTCCCAGTATGGCACGTTGGTACTGATTATTTACACGAAATAGGTAAAAATTGGTATGACTTTTTAGTAGAGGGTGGTGTAGAATTTTTATGGGAAACTAAAGTACATGCTATTGATTTTGTAAATGAAAGGGTATTAGGTAAATCATTAATTAAAGATTTAGAATATGAACGTAGGTATGATAAACTTATATTTGGTGTAGGTAAAAGTGGTATTGATTTTGGTAAACAATTAGCAGAGGAATATGATCTTCCAACTGAATCTAAACCAGTACAAATAGGTGTTAGATTTGAAGCACCACAAAAACACTTTCAAAAATTAATTGATGTAAGTTATGATTTTAAATTGTATCGCAAATTCGAAGACAAAGGAGTATCATTACGTTCATTCTGTACTAACAACAACGCAGCTTATGTTGCCGTTGAGCAAACGTATGGAGATGTTAGCTACAATGGGCATGCTAAAAAAGGAGAAGAGCATAGAAATAATATGACTAATTTTGGTATCTTAATGGAGATTCAAGGCATTGATGAACCTTTTACTTGGTCAAGAGAATTAGTTAAAGCTGTGAATGAAACATGGTTTGATAATAGTAAGGGTCAAGGTAGATATGCTCGTAAAACTCATACGGGTTTATATTATTCACCTACTCGTGAAGCAGGAATGACAAGTGAAGGTATAAAAGTTGATGCCATGTCTATTAAATCATTAGATAAAGTTAAAGATGCATTTCAAGGTTATTATGATTATATAGAAGATTTTATTGAAGATATGAAAAAAGTATTTCCAACACTTAAAGATGATTGGGGGATTTATGTACCTGAAGTAAAATATTTGTCACCTGAACCATTAGTAAATTATAATAATTTAAGTTTAACAACATACCCTAATGTACATTTTGTAGGTGATGCTTTAAGTGCAAGAGGCATTACAGTATCAGGAGCACAAGGAACACTAGTAGCTGAGCAATTACTTAATGGTGAAATAATAAAAGCAAAAGATTTAGAAAATAATGTAGAACTATTAGAAAAACAAATACAAGAAGAACTAAATAAAATATAAATTATGAGCGACGAAAAATTATATGAGCAAAGAGTAATTACAAACGAGGGAGCAAAACATTATCTTATTAAACATCAAGGAGCAGAACATTATATCCATCATAGGTGGGATGGACCTGCTATTGAACCTACTAGAAGAGATAGTAAATGGAAAAAAGGATATTTTTTGTCTGGAATTGAGTATGATTTAGAAACTTATCAAGATATTATGAAAAATAGAGAAGGATTACCTTGGTATAAACAATCCTCTCCTAAAGGAGTTACAAATAGAAATTAGTATGAGAGAACATACATTACAAGCAATGCCCTATAAAGGAGAAATTCATGAAAAAGCTTGGGGGCATGAATTATGGATTATTAATAACGAAAAATACTGTGGTAAGTTATTAGTATTTAAAAAGGATAAAAAATTCTCTATGCATTACCATCTACTAAAAGATGAAGCATGGTATATTTCTAAAGGTGAATTTCAATATGGTTGGATTGATACTGAAACAGCAGAAATAAATTTCCGAATAGTTAGAGAAGGGGATTGCATTCATTTAATGCCAGGACAACCTCACCAAATGTTGGCTCTTGAAGAAGGAGCTACTATATTTGAAGTATCAACACAACATTTTGATAGTGACAGTTATAGGGTAGGAAAAGGATCATCACAATTAGATCCTGAGGATTTACCTTTTTAATATAATTTGGAATTATAGAATAAATTTTGTATATTAATAGAAAATAATAAGTTATGAAAATAGGATTTTGTGGAACAATGTCAGTAGGTAAAACTACTTTAGTAAAAGCATTAAAAGAACTACCTAAATTTAAAGATTATACATTTAGAACAGAACGTTCAAAATATTTAATGGAAATGGGTATTCCTTTAAATACTGATTCAACATTAAAAGGTCAATTAGTATTTGCAGCTGAACGAGCAAGTGAATTACTTACAGACAATATAATTACAGATAGAACAGTTATAGATGTTATGGCATTTAGTGCTTTATCTAAGTCAATGATGGCTGCTGAATCATATTTTTTAAATGCTACATTAGCAAATTTAGTACATGATTATGATCATTTATTTTATGTTTCTCCTGTGGGTGTAAAAATAGAAGATAATGGGGTAAGAACAACAGATTCTAAATATAGGGATCAAATCAACCAAAAAATAATTGATATACTTGATAATAATTCAGTTAAATTTACTACACTTCAAGGAAGTACAAAAGAACGAATTAATAAAATTGAAGAAACAATTCTTCTGTAATATTTATAAATAAAACATTTATAAAATGAAAAGATCAGAATTAAAAACCCACATTAAAGAACAAATTATTGATATTTTATCTGAGGCAGATGCTGATGATATTAAAGCTCAACAGGATCTAAATAAAGAATTAGAAACTACTAAAGGTCATGCTGATGATTTAGGAGATGCCTTATCTGAAGATTCTGCAACACAAGGCCCAGATGGATCTTCTGAAAGTGGTGAAGAATATCATATTGATGACCCTGAAGCTAGAGCAACTGATAATACTACTGATAAGTATATTCATAATGATACAGAAGATATGATGTTAGAAGACGAAGATGAAGAACCAACAGCTAAACAATTAAAAGGAGATTCTGTATCTAAATTAGCAACTAAACTCCAACAAACTTCTTCTGAATTAAAATCAACAGCAAAAAAATGGAAAAAAGCTGAAGGTGAGGAAAAAGAAAAATTAAAAGATAGATTAAGAACTTTAACTAAAATTAAAAAAGAAATCGAATCTTTATTAGAAATTAAAAAATAAACATGGGAAAAATTTGGAAAATATTGCTAGCAATAGGAGGATTTATTGCTGGGATTTTAGTATTATCTTCAAAACAAGATAAAAGTAAAAAAGAATTTAAAAAAAATGTTAAAGATAATGAAAAAAAGTTAGATGAAGTTAAATCTAAAAGTGCTAAAGTTTCAAAAAAGAAAAAAGAAACAAAAGCAAAAATAAAAAAAACTTCATCATCAATCAAAAAAACAAAAGCAAAAATTAAACCTACTAAAAATGCAAAAGCAAAAGTAGATAATTTTGAGAAAAAATATAGAAAATAGTAATATGAAAAGTATATTATTTAGTTTATTAATGGCTTTTTCATTTAATTGTTATGGCCAAAATATAATAGAAATTCCCCAAGAAGAATTAGAGGAATTTTTTTTAGCTATTGATACCCTAAAACAGCAAGATTCTTTAAAATTAGTTTTAATACAAGATTTAGAATTACAATTAAAAAATTATAAACTTCTATCAGAACAAGATAGTTTAATTCTTAGTTTTAAAAATCAAGAAGTATTATTATTAAATAATCAAATTAAATTATATAATGATAGATTAAAAGTTGTAGATAAATGGTATAAAAAACCATGGGTGGGTGTTGTAGGAGGAGTATTAGGTACTTTAGTTACAATTCATGTAATAGATTATTCTTTACCAAGATAATATGAGTCAGGATTTAAAAAAAATAATAAGACAAGAATACTTAAAATGTGCTAAAGACCCAGTTCATTTTATGAAAAAGTATTGTAATATTCAACATCCTCAAAGAGGTAGAATATTATTTAATTTATATCCTTTCCAAGAAAAAGTATTGCATTTAATGCAAGATAATCCATATTCAATTATCTTAAAATCAAGGCAATTAGGTATATCTACATTAACAGCAGGTTATTCTTTATGGTTAATGTTATTTCATAAAGATAAAAATGTATTATGTATTGCAACCAAACAAGAAACAGCACGTAATATGGTTACAAAGGTAAAATTTATGTATGATAATTTACCTTCATGGTTAAAAATAACAGCTGAAGAAAATAACAAATTAAGTTTAAGATTAAGTAACGGTTCAATAATTAAAGCAACATCAGCAAGTAGCGATGCTGGTAGATCAGAAGCAGTATCTTTATTATTAATTGATGAGGCAGCCTTTATTGATAATATTGGAGAAATTTGGGCATCATCACAACAAACTTTAGCAACTGGAGGTGGAGCTATTGTTTTAAGTACCCCATATGGTACTGGAAATTGGTTTCATAAAACCTGGGTATCAGCTGAAAATAATGAAAATGATTTTTTACCTATAAGATTACCTTGGAGTGTTCATCCAGAAAGAGATCAAACATGGAGAAATAGACAAGATGAATTATTAGGTGATCCTAGATTAGCATCTCAAGAGTGTGATTGTGATTTTAGTACATCAGGTGATATAGTATTTTATTCTGAATGGATTGAGTTTTTAGAACAATCTACAGTACAAAATCCACTAGAAAGAAGAGGAGCTGATCAAAATTTATGGGTGTGGGAATCAGCTGATTACTCTAGAGAGTATATGATATCAGCTGATGTTGCTAGAGGTGATGGAAAAGATTATTCAGCATGTCATGTTATTGATATTGCAACTAATACACAAGTAGCAGAATATAGAGGTCAATTACCCCCAAAAGAATTTGGCTATTTTTTAACTGGTTTAGCTACAGAATATAATAATGCAATGTTAGTAGTAGAAAATGCAAATATTGGATGGGCTACATTAGATGCTATACAAGAAAGAGGATATAAAAATTTATACCAATCCCCCAAATCTGATCAATTAACAGCAGAATCTTATTTAAGAGTATATGAAGGTAATGCTGAAATGGTTCCTGGATTTACTATGTCAATGAGAACAAGACCTCTTTGTATTAATAAATTTAGAGAATTTGTTGGTGATAAGTCTGTAGTTATTCGTTCAAAGCGTTTAATAGAAGAAATGAAAGTATTTATTTGGAAAAATGGCAGACCAGAAGCTCAAAGTGGTTATAATGATGATTTGGTTATGTCATTTGGAATTGGTATGTTTCTACGTGATACTTCTTTAAAATTTCAACAACAAAGTTTAGACATGGCTAGGGCGGCATTAGGTAGTGTAAAAAGTAATAAAGTACAATATAGTGGTGGATATAGTGCCAATAATGTTCAAAACCCATATAATATGGAAGTAAATGGGAAAAAAGAGAACATAGACTGGTTATTATAATATTTATAACAATAAAATAATATGGCAAATACAAATTTATTTTCAAGATTAAAAAGATTATTTTCAACTGATGTAATTATTCAGAATGTTGGTGGTAATCAATTAAAAGTTTTTGATGTAAATAAAATTCAACAATCTGGAGATATTGAAACAAACTCTTTAATAGATAGATTTAATAGAATTTTTACTACTACAACAACTTCATTATATGGTCAACAGAATGCCATAAATTATCAAACATTAAGACCACAGTTATATTCAGATTATGATGCAATGGATACTGATGCTATTATAGCTTCTGCCCTAGATATAGTTGCTGATGAATCTACCCTTAAAAATGATATGGGTGAAGTTATTTCTATAAAATCACCAGATGAAGATATTCAAAAAATCCTATATAATTTATTTTATGATGTTTTAAATGTAGAATTTAATCTTTGGCCTTGGGTTAGAAATATGTGTAAATATGGTGATTTTTTCTTAAAATTAGAAATTGCTGAAAAATTTGGAGTATACAATGTTATTCCTTACACAGCATTTCATATCGAAAGATTAGAGGGAATGATGCCTGAAGATCAAGACCCAACAAAATTTGATCAAAGTATTAGATTTAGATACTCTCCAGATGGTATAGCAGCATCCGATTATGGGTATTACAATGTACCTAATCAAGCATTTGCTAATGGAAGTGATATTATATTTGATAATTATGAGATGGCTCACTTTAGATTATTAACAGACATTAATTTTATGCCTTATGGTAGATCTTACATAGAACCAGCTAGAAAATTATTTAAACAATATATTCTAATGGAAGATGCTATGTTAATTCATAGAATTGTTCGTGCTCCTGAAAAACGTATATTTTATATGAATGTAGGATCAATTCCACCTAATGAAGTAGATGCATTTATGGAAAAAACATTAGGTAAACTAAAGCGTACTCCATTTATGGATGAACAAACAGGAGAATATAATCTTAAATACAATTTACAAAATATATTAGAAGATTTTTATATACCTGTAAGAGGAAATGATAATGCTACTAAGATAGAAAATTTAAATGGTTTACAGTGGGATGGAATTGAAGATGTTGAATATTTAAGAGATAAATTATTTGCTGCTTTAAAAGTTCCAAAAGCATTTATGGGGTATGATGAAAATACTGATGGTAAAGCTACATTAGCAGCCCAAGATATTAGATTTGCACGTACTATTGAACGTATCCAAAGAATTGTAGTTTCAGAACTATATAAAATAGCATTAGTTCATTTATATACTCAAGGTTATAGAGATGAACAATTAGGAAATTTTGAATTAAATTTAACAACTCCTTCAATCATATATGATCAAGAAAAAATAGCATTGTTAAAAGAAAAAGTAGAATTAGCTAATCAAATGAAGGATGGAGCGTTATTACCAACAGATTGGATTTATGAAAATATATTCCATTTAAGTGAAGATCAATTTGATGAGTATAGAGATTTAATTAGAGAAGATGCTAAACGTAAATTTAGATTAGCACAATTAGAAGCAGAAGGAAATGATCCTGTAGAAACAGGAGAATCATATGGTACTCCTCATGATTTAGCTTCACTTTATGGTAAAGGAAGAATGTACTCAGATCCATCAAATGTACCTCCTGGTTATGATAAAGATAAAGATAAAAATCCATTAGGACGACCACAAGAAAAAGTATCGAAAAGAAATAGTCAAGATGATAATTTTGGAAAAGATAGATTAGGAGCATCTGGTATGAAAAAAGATGTAAATGATACTAATAAATCACCTCTAGCTCTTGAAGGAAATACTCATTTTTTAACTAATAAAAAAGTATTAGATTCAATACCTACTAAAAAACAAATGGTATTTGAACAAAAAGGGAAAGAAGACTCATTATTAGATGAATCAAATATAAAGGAATAAAAATTTTAATATATTTATAAAAAAATAAATATTGATGTATATCAAACACTCAAAATATAAGAACACTGGAATTTTGTTCGAAATCTTAGTTAGAAAAATTACAGCGGATACCTTAGCGGGAACAGAATCAAAAGCTATTAAAATACTTAAAGAAAATTTTGTAAACACAGAATTAGGAAAAGAGTATAAATTATACGAATTAGTATTTAAATCTAAGGGAATATCAGAATCAAGAGCATCTGCTATATTGAATACAATTTTGGAATCATCTAAAAAGATGAATAGAACTAGATTAAAAAGAGAAAAATATAATTTAATTAAAGAATTAAAAAGAAATTATAATCTAGAAGATCTATTTAAAACAAAATTAACAAATTATAAAGCCCAAGCTTCATTATATTCTTTAATAGAAATTTATAATACAGAAAAAGTAGTTAATCCTAATCAAATTGTAGATAATAAAGTTACATTATTAGAACATTTAACATCTAAAGAAGTAAATAAAAATACAGTTAAAGAAGATATTATAGAAGAATTTAAAAATTATCCTAAAGATGTTCGTATATTAACTTATAGAGTATTATTAGAAAAATTTAATGATAAATATTCTGATTTAAATGATAAACAAAAATTAATCTTAAAAGAATTTATAAACACAGTTGATAGTACTTCAAAATTAAAAGAATTTTATAATTTAGAAGTTATATCTATTAAAAATCAAATTGATGAACAAATAGATATTATAAAAGATAAAGCTATTAAAATTAAACTTAATGAGGTAAAAGAATTAATTAAAGAAGCAGGTAAAAGAACTAACATAAAATCAAACCATCTAGTTGACTTACTTCAATATCATAGTCTTTTAGAAGAATTATCAAAAGCTAATGGATAAATTTAAATATAACATAAAAGAAGTAGAGTTTGTAGAACCCCAAGATGAAAAAGACTTTAAAAAAAAGTCTGATGAGTTTAGTGGGGTTATTTATGTAGAAGATCCAAGAATTCCAGAATCATTTTTAAAGAAAATTGAAAAAAAATTTGGACCAATTCCAAAAGGAAGTTATTTTACAGGTAATTTCTCAATGTATTGGGAAAAATTAAACCCAGATTATGGTGGTGAAGTAAATACAGGAGGTAGATCAGTTTCTACTCAATATAGATTACCTACCTTTTCTAAAATATTTAGAAATTTTACAGAAATGAGAGATGATGTAAAATTTATCTCTAAAAATAAAGATGTAGCTAATGATCCTAAATTTGCTCAAATTTTTGATAAATTAAATAAAACATTTAATGATTATAGAACTCATTTAAGAAAAAATTACCCTGCAGAATATGAATTAATTTTAAAGTCAACAGGATTAAAAGGAGAATTAGGTGGGGGATTAGATGAAATGTCTTCAACTGGTGGTGGAGCAGGATCAGCAACATTTTCAGCAGGTACAGGAATGCAATATGCAACACCTTATGCATTTAAGAAAAAGAAAAAGAAAAAATGAAAGATCCAGGTGCGACATTAGGACCAGGTCCAAAAGCAGGTAAGGATGGTGTTAAAAATAATACCTATACAAAAGATTTTGGATATAAATTAGTACCAGATAAAATTAAAGGATCCGGTATAGTAGTAAAAAAATTATGGGAAGAAGAATCATTAAATAATTTTCATAAAGAAAGAATAGGTGCATTTGATTTAATTGAGAAAGAAATGAATGATATTTATAAAATGTTGTCCAACGCTAGAAATGAAACAAGTGATTACTATACAAACAATCCTAAGTCTTATGCTGTTGTAAAACCTACAGATTTAGTATTAGATTATATAAAAGATATAAAGGACTTATTAAAATAAAAATAATGAAACAAAAAACACTACAAGAGCAATATAATAATCTTCAAAAAGGTAAAGGTAATAAATCTATCTTTTTAAAAGAAGCTAAAAGAATATACCCCAATATGATTAGTAGTGCATCTACTTTCTCTGAGGCAACTAAAATATTAAAACAACGTTCTGTTATATCAGAAAACATTATGGTAGCTAATACCAGTAATGAAAAACCTGATTGGTTTAGTATATTTGATGAAAATATGAATGTAATAGCTGAAGAAGCTAAAGCTATTGAAAAAAAACCAACTAAAGAAGTAGTTGATTTAGAAACAGCTGGGTATGATTATAAAGATAAAGCTGTTATCGATAATATGAATTTTGAAGAATTTTTAAGAGGATACTACACAGAATTAAGAAATCCTAAAAATGCTAAAAAAACAGAACAAGAATTAAAAGATATAGTAAGAAAAAATCTTGAAAAAGATCCAATGTATTATGTTGAAAAAGCTCAATTTGGGATAGAAGGTATAGGTTATACAGAGGATGCTGTTTCTTTAAAACCCAAGGAAATTAAAGGTAAATATGCTTCAAGTGGTCATGGTGACTCAACCAAAAAAGATTTTCCTGATGGGAGAATTGGAACAGGTTATTTAGATATAAATGAAAATAAAGAAAATAATATGATATCATTAGTAAGTTTAGTAGAAGGCCCATTAGGAGCAACACCACCTAAAAAAAGAAAACCAATTAAAGAAAAAAAACAAACATTAGATAATAAATTAGCTGAAATTGATAAAGCATCTCAAATTGTAGCAATGGAAACAAAAATTGCAACTATTGATGAAATTATTGAGTCAAAAACAACTAGATTAAATATGGTTAGTGAAGATGAAAGTTTATCTGAGTTAGTTGATAGTAAAAAAATTAAATTAATGCAACGTGAAATTAAAGATTTAAATAAACGTAAATTAAAAATGGAAAAGTTGTATGAAAAGATGAGTGGAAAAAAATACACAGCACAAGAAGTAGTAACAGAAATGGATCCTGAAGCTTGGAAAGAGCAAAATGGTATGGGTGCTGATTGGGCTCCAAGGAATGAAGAAGAAGAAAATAAATAATAATATGGCCAAGCAACAGTTAGTAGAAGTACAAGCATTTAATATTACTAAAAATATTTTAAATGAAAATAATACATCTGATAGAGGTAACCCTTTAGTAGAAGGAATATTAGCTACTGCTGAGGTTAAAAACGGTAATGGTCGTTATTATTCTAAAGAATTATGGGAAAGAGAAATTGACAAGTATGATGTATTAGTTAAAGAACATAGAGCAATGGGCGAATTAGATCATCCTGATTCTACAGTTATTAACTTAAAAAATGTATCTCATAATATAACAGATATGTGGTGGGATGGAGATAAAGTAATGGGTAAAATAGAATTACTTCCAACACCAGCAGGAAATATATTAAAAGCACTTATTGAAAATGGAATTACAGTTGGTGTTTCTTCTCGAGGGATGGGGAGTTTAAAACCAATGGGAGAAGTACAAGAAGTACAAGATGATTTTGAATTATTATGTTGGGATTTTGTTTCAACACCCTCAAATCCAGATTCATTTATGCATTTAGTAACTGAAGGATTAGATTTTTCAAACCAAAAAAATTATACAAAAGTAAATTCTATTATTACAGAAATTTTATGTGCCAAAGGATTTTGTCCTATTAAATAAAAATTTTACCCCTTGTACCCCGAGAGAGGCGTTCTTTAATTAGTCGCCTCTTTCACTTTTTGCGACTTTAAATAATCTTCATATACGTATTATCATAATATGTCATTTCTTATATGACATCGATAACAAGAGTTAATCTATTACGTTTTATAATAAACGTACTTTCCCAACAAACAAATTAAATTTAGGAAAAATGAACAGAGAATTTTTAAAAGAGGCTATCGCCGATGCAAAAGCTGTTAAAGAATCAGCAATTGCAAATGCTAAGGCTGCTTTAGAAGAATCTTTTACTCCACAACTTAAAACAATGCTTGCTGCAAAGTTAGAAGAAATGGATAATAAAGATGAAGAAGTTAAAGAAGAAATGTCTGATCCCGTAATGCGTAAAGGTTTAAAAGGTGACAATGCTGAAGAGCTTGAAACTGAAAAAATGCGTAAAATTAAGGAAGAAGATAGTTCTGATTTAGACGAAGTCTTAGCAGAATTAGAAAATGAGTTAAAAGAAGATGCTCGAACAGATGCTGAAGAAGAAGGCTACAAAGACGGTATGAAGGACGAAAAAGAGGACTTGAAAGAGGACGAACGTACGGATGCTGAGGAAGAAGGCTACGAAGACGGTATGAAGGACGAGAAGGATGACATGGAAGATGAAGATATTGATCTTGATGATATGTCAGACGAAGATCTTAAAGTATTTATCGAAGATGTAATTGCAGACATGGTTACTGCTGGTGAGTTAGAAGCTGGTGGTGATGCAGTTGAAATGGCTAACGATGAAGAAGTAGATGTTGAAGTTGAAGATGATATTGAAGTTGTAGATGATGAATCTGTAGACGTAGATATTGATTTAGCTGAAGACAAAAGAACAGATGCTGAAGAAGAAGGATACAAAGATGGTATCAAAGACGCTAAAGCAGACGCTAAAAAGGATATGAAAGAAGGTAAGGATGATGAAGATTTAAAAGAAGCTTATGCTACTATTAAAACACTAAGATCAGAATTAAACGAAATTAATATTCTTAACGCTAAATTGTTATATTCAAATAAGATATTTAAAGCTAAAAACCTAACTGAAGCTCAAAAGGTAAAGGTATTAACAGCATTTGACAAAGCTGAAAATGTTAAAGAAGTAAAATTAGTATTTGAAACTCTTAAAGGAGGATTAAAAAATACTAAAAAACCAGTAACTGAAAATGTTAACTTGGGTCGTGCTTCTAAAACAATAGTTGGTAAGTCAAATACTACTAAAAAACCTATTGTTGAGTCTAATGAAATGGTGAATAGATTTAAAAAACTTGCTGGTATAATTTAAAAAATAATAATTAAACTTTAAAATTAAAAGAAATGAGTCAATTAAATTCACTTTTAGAATCCGCAAATCCTTACAAGTCACTACAAAGTGATGCTGCAAGGTTAGCGTCCAAGTGGGGCAAAACAGGCCTACTTGAAGGTTTAGCTTCTGAGACAGACAAAAATAATATGTCTATGATCTTAGAAAATCAAGCTAAACAATTAGTAACAGAGGACAGTAACACAGGTGGTGGTGCTGGATCTGGTACTTTCTCTCCTGGTAGAGGTGCACAATGGGCAGGAGTTGCTTTACCATTGGTAAGAAAAGTATTTGGTCAAATCGCAGCAAAAGAATTTGTTTCGGTTCAACCAATGAACTTACCTTCTGGTCTAGTATTTTTCTTAGATTTCCAATACGGAACTGCTAAGACTCCATTTGCACAAAATACTTCACTTTATGGTGACACTGATCCAGCAAATACTTTTGGTAATGCTGCAAAAGGTGGTCTTTATGGTGCAGGTAGATTTTCATATTCAACACAAGATACTGAGTCATTTACTCAAGCTGGAATGACAGCAGGTAATGTTGATTGGTTTAGAGATTGTAATGCAGATGGTGCTGTTTCAGCTTCATTTTTAGCAGGTAACTTACAATTAGCTCAAACTTTAACTACTAACTTAGCTCAAGATGCAGCAGGTGCAGGTATTTGGGACCCAACAGCGGTTTCAGCTTTCTACTTGAAGCCAGCTTTAGCAGGTGATGCAGGTGGTGCAGCAAACACAGGATTAGGTGATGTTGGTGCTAACCAATACCCAGCATTTACAAAAGTAACTACTGATGGATTAAGAATAGGTTTAGACCTAGGTATTGCTGGATTAGGTGGTGCAGGATCTGTAACTGGTGGTGGTACTACTGTTGCAGGAACTGATGCAGGTGTTTCTACTTGGACTACAAATGGTACTGGAACAGGTGCTGTATTTACAGTAGTTGCTGCAGGTGCTAACTTAGCTGCAGGTGTAACTATTACTGCTACTAATCCAGGTGCTGGATTTAAAGTTGGTGATGCTATTACATTCCCTAAAGCTTCTTTACCTGTTATTGGTGCTAATGCTGCTTATGCTTCATTAGTTTACACTATTCAAGGTGTTACTGAAGTAGGTACATTTATCCAATTCGTACTTAATGCAGGAAACTTTGTAGGTGGAACAGGTGTTAGAATATCTCAAGTACTAGCTCCAACTGATAACAACAGAGGTGACTTCGAATGGGATAACACCAATTTAAATGGAGACAATGCAAACGCAACGTTTGACATTCCAGAAATTGATGTTAAAATGTCAAGTGAAGCTATTGTTGCTAAAACTAAAAAATTGAAAGCTGTTTGGACTCCTGAGTTTGCTCAAGATTTAAATGCTTATCATTCTTTAGATGCAGAAGCTGAATTAACTTCAATTATGAGTGAGTATATTTCACTTGAAATTGATTTAGAAATTCTTGGAATGCTAATTGAAGATGCAGCGGCAGGTACTGAGTACTGGTCAGCAGAAAACAATTTAGCAATTTCTGCAGGTGGTGTTGTAAATTCTGATTTAGGATTTTATAACTCACAAGGACAATGGTTCCAAACTTTAGGAACAAAGATGCAAAAATTAAGTAATATTATTCACCAAAGAACTCTTAGAGGTGGTGCTAATTTCTTAGTTTGCTCTCCTTCAGTTGGTACTATTTTAGAATCAATTCCAGGATTTGCAAGTAATTCAGATGGAGACACTTCAAAAGCGTCTTATGCATTTGGAGTACAAAAAGCTGGACAAATGAATTCTAGATATACAGTTTACAAAAACCCTTATATGACAGAGAATACAATTCTTATGGGATATAGAGGTGGTCAGTTCTTAGAAGCTGGTGCTGTATTTGCTCCGTATATTCCATTAATCATGACTCCAATGGTTTATGATCCAAACACTTTTGTTCCACGTAAAGGTCTATTGACTAGATACGCGAAGAAAATGGTTAGACCAGAATTCTATGGTAAGATTATGGTAAGTGGTTTAAACACTATCTAATAGTTAATACATAATGATTAAGAAGCCCCGCATTAGCGGGGCTTTTTTTTTGTTATTTGTTTACCTAATAAATAGGTAGTATATTTATACTCAAATAATAATTAAAAATAGTTTTAAAATGAAAGAGACACCCTCACAGTTACCTATACAAAGTTATGTGATGAATTTCCCCCACACCTTTTCTACTAATGATCCAAATAATGTTTGGATGAAAGAAATGTCAGAAAAAGAATTATCTATAAATAGGCCAAAGGCATATAAACAATTTATGGATTTATACAACTTTATGGCAGGTCAATCATTAGTACATTTGTTACCTGCAGAAGGTAATTTTCAAGATCTAATATATGTAGCAAATTTAGGTTTACAATTACCTCATATTAAAGATGAAAATCATATTTTATTATCTAATTATACTTCTCCACCAAGACAGGGTGAAGAATTTGTAGGTGAAAAGTTTTTTAATCAAATGGGTTATAAAACTCACATATCACCCCATAAATGGGAAGGTGAAGCAGATATAAAATATTTAAAAGATAATGTTTATATAGGTGGGTTTGATATTAGATCAGATATAAAAACTTACCATTGGATGGAAGAAAATTTTGACATGAATGTTATTAAAGTTAAAATGGTTGATGAATATATGTATCATTTAGATTGTTCAATATTCCCGTTAAATACGCGCTCAACAATGGTTTGTACGGAGTTATATGAAAAAGAAGAGTTAGCGCAATTAAGCAAATATACTAATATAATAGACATAGATGCTGACGACTCAATGTATGGGATGGCAAACTCAGTTAGATTAGGAAATATGATTTTGTGTGCTTCCAATATATCAGAAATGAAAAAAGAAGATGAATTTTATGAAGGAGAAAAACATAAAATATCTTCATTAGAAAAAATATGTTCTGATGAAGGAATGGAACCTGTAATATTTAACTTATCTGAATATATGAAATCAGGAGCAATGTTAAGTTGTATGGTAATGCATTTAAATAGGGTAGATCATTTTAAAACACTCCTTTAATGGCTGAAGAATTAGAAGATTGGTTAAATGGAGAAGTTGCAGAATTATCTAAAATGCCTGTAGGAGTATTAAGTAATACTTTCTTTTTTAGAGACCCAATAAGACCAACATACATTGATCATGAACATTTTTATAGCCCAGCAGATGGAACTATTTTATATCAAAAAACAGTTTTACCTAATGAACAAGTACTTGAAATTAAAGGTATAGATTATACTATTCAAGATGTTATGGGAGATAAAAGTTATAATAAACCTTCCTTAGTAATTGGGATATTTATGTCTTTTTATGATGTGCATATTTATAGAATTCCTTATGGAGGGGTATTAAAATATAAAAATTTAGAACCTATTGAATCTACAAATAAACCTATGTTAGCTGTAGAAAAAGATATACTAAATAAAGTAATTAATCCTAATAATATGGATTATTTAAAATATAATGAAAGAATGTCTAATCAAATTTACATTCCTACATTAGATTACACATATCACATAATACAAATAGCAGATGAAGATGTAAATGTTATAGCTCCTTTTAAACATCAAGGAGATTTAGTTACTCAAAATGAAAGATTTAGTTTAATTAGATGGGGTTCTCAAGTTGACCTAGTGTTACCTCTAGATGACAGATATACATTTGAATTATTGTTGAATGAAACCATGCATATAAATGCAGGACTAGATAAATTAGTAAAAATTAAAACAAATGCCAAAATCTAATATGGAAAAAACACCACCCAAAGGTAGTATACGATTTAGCCTCTCTTTGTCAGAAGAACAAAAGATAGCAAAAACAGCAATATTAAAATCACCCTATAATTTTATTGTGGGAAAAGCAGGTAGTGGTAAAACATTATTAGCTGTACAAGTAGCATTAGATCAATTTTTTAAAAGACAATATAATAAAATTGTCATTACAAGACCTACTATAGCAACAGAAGATAATGGATTCCTCCCAGGCTCAGAACGTGAAAAAATGGAACCTTGGTTAGTACCTATTAGGTCTAATATGAGAAAAATTTATAATAAACCTCCAATTTTAGAAAAAATGGAAAAAGATGAAAAAATAGAATTAGTATCTTTAGCCCATTTTAGAGGACGTACATTTGATAATGCTGTAGTTATTGTAGATGAATTTCAAAATTTAACTAGGTCACAATTAGCTATGTGTATTGGTAGATTAGGGAAAGATTCAAAAATGATATTTTGTGGGGATTCATACCAAATTGATTTAAAAGATAAAAACTACTCAGCTTATCATGACATGGCTAAGTTAACAAACTCAAAATATGTATTTAAATGTGTGCTAGAAGATTCACACAGACATGATGCTATAGATGATTTATTGGATTTATTGAATGGATATCACTAATTTCTAAATTAGAGAATATTTTCCCAATATTTATAACAAAAAGATATGGCATCAACTCTTAAACCAACAGTTTTTTCAATTAAAATTAAAGAAACACACGTAGTTAGTGATATAAGGACTGTAAATGAGAACTTTTATAGAATAGATAATGTGACTAATTATGATAGAAGGGTTGTTACTTGTCCTAATACAACATCAATTGATTTAATTAATGTAAATGGTGTAAATCCAGGCGCAGGTACTTTCCCTTCAAGTAGTTTAAAATATGGTAGAATAACTAATTTAGATGATACTTATAGTCTAGCTGTTAATTTTACCTCATCAGCAGGTGTTGGTGGAATTTTATATCCTGCTAAAGAATTATATCCATCTTCATATACTGGTGGGGGTTTACAAGGTACAGCAGGAACATATACTAATGGAGGAGCAGGTGTTCCTGTTACCGGAGGAACAGGTACAGGAGCAACATTTAATGTTATAACTAATAATTCAGCTGGTAAATTAGTAGTAAATTCTACTGTTGGTATTAGTAGTAATATAACTGCAACAGCTGCAGGTAGTACAAATTTTCTATTTCAAAATAGTTCTAGTGGAGGAGGAGTTGGAGCAAAATTTAAAATTACAACTTTTGGTGGTATAGTAAGTCAAGTTACAGTTGAAGGAAACGGGCAAGGATATAGTAATACCGAAACTATAACTTTTACAGAAGCAGCTTTAAATGCCGATGGTAATTTAGGTACTGTAGTTGGTGATTTAGTTGTTAGAGTTAGTGTAAGTAATATACAAATTGAACCTACAAGTATTATAGTAAATAATCAAGGAACAGGTTACTCAGTAAATGATATACTTACTATGAATGGTACTACTACTTTAGGAGGTGCAAGTGATTTATTAGTTACTTTAGGTGCTACAGATTTTACTACTAATACATCTAGAAGTTATTGGACTATGGATTGCTTACCAACATCATCATTAATGTTTTCAAGTCCTAATGTAACTGGAAGTCAGTTTATTGGATCTTTTGGACAAGATATTGAATTTATTTCAGTTTATGCTATTAGCTCAAGTATTGATGTTGAATATGTAATTGTTAACGCTTAAAAAATATAAAATATGGCAAATATACCTATATGGCCTGGTTCGGCTTCATTTCATCCTGGTGATACACCATTTGGATTTTATGATTATGATACTGCATTTGAGCAAGATGCACCTAAAGTCTGTGTTTTCTGTTCTAGAAGAATGGGATATCCTATTGTTGAAATTGAATTACAAGCTAAAAATTTTTATGCTGCTTTTGAAGAAGCAGTTACTTTATATGGTAATGAGTTATTTGCTTATAAAATAAGAGATAATTATTTATCATTAGAAGGTACACCTGATTCAATTGATATAAATGAAACTATTGTAACACCTAATTTAGGACGTATAATAGCATTATCAGAACAATATGGAGCTGAAGCAGGAACTGGAGGAAATGTACCATGGCATAAAGGAAGAATTCATTTAACAGGTAGTGTTCAAGATTATGATTTAAATGCTTGGGCAATTGAAAATGGGTATAAAGATAATGATATAGAAATAATGAGAGTATTTTATGAGAATACTCCAGCTATTGTTAAATTTTTCGACCCATACGTAGGATCAGGTACAGGAATGATGAATATGATGGATTCTTTTGGTTGGGGTAATTATTCTCCTGCTGTTAATTTTATGATGATGCCCCTTAATTATGATACACAAGTAATTCAAGCTATAGAATTAAGTGATACTATTAGAAGATCTAATTTTTCGTTTGAAATGCATAACAATGTATTAAGAGTATTTCCAATCCCAAGAAATGTACCTGTTAATGGTGTACCAGGAGCACATCCTTCAGGTTCAGCAGGTAGTATATGGTTTGAATTTATGTTAAATTCAGAAAGAAATTCAGCATCATTTGAAGATGGATATTTAAAAATTAAAACAGTTAGTGGAGTACCTTATAAAAACCCAAAATATTCAGATATTAATTCAGTAGGTAGAGCTTGGATATTTGAAATGACATTAGCAATTGCTAAAGAAATGTTGGGATATGTTAGGGGTAAATATACACAAGTACCTATACCAGGTGCTGAAGTTACATTAAATCAAGCTGATTTATTAGCAGCTGCACGAGCTGAAAAAGAAGCATTATTAGAAAAACTAAGAGCATTTTTTGATGAAACATCTAGAGAAAAGTTATTAGAAAGAAGAACAATGGAATCTGATTTTGTTCAAAAAGAATTAGATAAGGTTCCACGAGTAATTTATATAGGGTAATATGGCAATGTTTGGATCAGCAAGAGACATTAGTCTCTTTAGAAACTTAAATAGAGAATTGATGGGTGATATTATCACCCAACAGTGTTCTTTTTATAAGTTTAAGTTAGAAGAAACTAAAGTAAATTTATATGGAGAGTCGGCTGAGGAAAAATACTATATGGGTCCTGTTTTATTAAATTGTGTAGTTGATAGAGATGAACAGTCTCAACCAGAAACAGAATTTGGTACGGATTTTGCTTGGAGTACTACTTTTAAATTTTTAAGAGATGATTTATTAGGAAAAGCTGAAGATTTTAATATAAGTATGAGTTATACTGAAGGTACTTATAGAAGTGGATATGTAAATAATAATGTTACTAGTTCTTATGGAGCTGATTTAGTTCCTGAAGTAGGTGATATTATCTTATACCAAGAAGGATATTATGAAGTAGATGATATTGATGCTAACCAATATTTTGTTGGAAAAAATCCATCTTACCCTAATGAACCAAATCCATATAACCCAGGATTAGGTGAATATGGGTGGAATACTTCAATTATAGTTAAAACACATTATGTCCCAGCTGATAAAGTAGGTATAACAAGAGAAAGATTTATATAATGGCAAAACAAGGAAAAACACCCATACCAAAAACACAAAGACAAATTAGTGTTTCTCAACAAACTCCATACAACCCTCCTGCAGGGTCTCCTGGTTTTTCTTCTACTGGTAATCCCAATAATACTTCATATCCTCCTAATAAAAATAGAGGAAATCAAAAAACATTTAGGGGAGACAATACAAAACCTTTTAGTTTAGGATTAAAAGATATTGATGAAGCAGTAATGTATTATATAAATGAGGTTATTAAACCCACAGTAATGCAAAACGGAGCACAATTAAATGTACCTTTATATTATGGTTCACCTGAAAGATGGGTTCAAGTACAGAAAAAAGGATATTTACAAGATAAAAAGGGAAAAATAATGATGCCCCTTATTACTTTTAAAAGAACAAGTATGGAAAAAGTTAGAAATTTATCTAATAAATTAGATGCTAACTTTCCTAATAACGTACAATTATTTGAAAAAAAATATAGTAAAAAAAATCAATATGATAATTTTAATATACTAACAAATAGAATACCTAAAAAAGATTATTATGCGGTAGTTATACCAGATTATATGACTTTAAATTATGATTTTATTATATCTACCTATTATGTAGAACAAATGAATGGTTTAGTAGAAGCTATAAATTATGCATCTGATTCTTATTGGGGTGACCCTCAAAGATTTAAATTTAGAGCTAATATTAATTCTATAGCAACTGATACAATACTACCACCATCAGGTGAAAGAATAGTTAAAAGCACATTTTCAATGAAATTACATGGTTATGTAGTTCCTGATGTAACACAAAAACAACTATCAGCAGTTAAAAAAATAAGTAATGCTACACAAGTTTTAATACAAGAGTATGCAATCGAAGATATAGAAAAAGTATTTGCTAAAGATCCAAATAGAAAAGAAATTAACCCAGATTTACATAATAAAGAATAAATGCCATTTGTACCAGACATATTATTAAGGATAAATAAAGGATCAGAATTAACTTGGTATGAAGTTGATACTAACTGGCAATCTTTATATGCTTCAAGTTCTTTAGAAGGTAGTAAAATAAATTTTTACTTTGCTAGTCAATCTTATTATTCTCATAGTATTGACTTATCTACTATGCCAGGTTATGGTAGTGGTATACAATTTTTGTATAATGGTAGTGTAATAACGTCTAATACTACAGAAGTATATTTAACTGGTAATGCTATAAATAGTATTACTCCTAATGGTGCTAATGGTATAAACATAGAAATAACCGATTCACAAGGTGTTTCATTTCCATACTCAGGATCAGGAACAATAGCATTACCTAACCACCCAGCAGAAATTACAGGTAGTTTCTTAGTAACAGGTAGTGCAGCATTTCAATTAACTGAAAAACCTGGATCAGTTTTTGAAAATTTTAAAATAAATACTCTTCCAACACAAGATATGCCTACAATTGTTACTTATGATGCAGTAACAGGAATATTAGGATATGTAAATGTAACATCAGGTACAAGTGGTTTTTCAGGCACAAATGGTACAGCTGGAGAATCTGGTACTTCAGGTACTTCGGGATTAATAGGTTCTTCAGGAGCAAGTGGTACAGCAGGTACATCGGGTACAAATAATACAAGTGGTACTTCAGGTACTTCAGGTGAATCAGGTTCAGATGGTACAGCAGGTACTTCAGGTGAATCAGGTTCAGATGGTACAAATGGAACAAATGGAGTAAGTGGTACTTCAGGTACTTCAGGAACAAGTGGAGAATCAGGTTCTGATGGTACTTCAGGTACATCAGGTACATCAGGTTCTTCAGGAACAGATGGTACTTCAGGTACTTCAGGTACTTCAGGCTCAGATGGTTCTTCAGGTACATCAGGTATATCTGGAACAGATGGTACTTCTGGAACTTCAGGTACTTCAGGTACAGATGGTTCTTCAGGTACATCAGGTGAATCAGGTTCTGATGGTTCTTCAGGTACATCAGGTACATCAGGTTCTACAGGAACAGATGGTACTTCAGGGGATAGTGGCTCAAATGGTACTTCTGGAACTTCAGGAACAGCAGGTTCTACAGGAACAGATGGTTCTTCAGGAGATAGTGGTTCTGATGGTTCTTCGGGTTCATCAGGTACAGCAGGTTCTACAGGAACAGATGGCACATCCGGAGAATCAGGTTCTGATGGTACATCAGGAACAACTGGAGTAAGTGGTTCAGATGGTACTTCAGGAACAGGAGGTACAGCAGGTTCATCCAACACTTCAGGTAAATCAGGTTCTGATGGTTCTTCAGGAACAAGTGGTACAGAAGGAACTTCAGGTACTTCAGGTGAATCAGGATCTAATGGTACTTCAGGTACTAATGGTACAGGAGGAACAGCAGGTACTTCAGGAACAAGCGGAAATTCAGGATCTGATGGCACTTCAGGTACTAATGGTACAGGAGGAACATCAGGTACTTCAGGAACAAGCGGAGAATCAGGTTCCGATGGTACTTCTGGAACTTCAGGAACAGCAGGTTCTACAGGAACAGATGGTTCTTCAGGGGAAAGTGGCTCAGATGGTACTTCAGGTACTACAGGAACTTCAGGTTCTACAGGAACAGATGGTACAGCAGGAGAAAGTGGTTCTGATGGTTCTTCAGGAACAAATGGAGAATCAGGTTCTGATGGTACAGCAGGAACAGCAGGTGAATCAGGCTCAGATGGTACAGCAGGAACAGCAGGTACTTCAGGATCAACAGGAAATGATGGTTCTTCAGGTGATTCAGGTTCAGATGGTACAGCAGGTTCTACAGGAACTTCAGGTACAACAGGAGACCATGGATCTTCAGGTGCAAGTTCATCTTCAGGAACAGCAGGTACTTCAGGTTCAGGACATTCTTCAGGTACATCAGGACAAAGTGCAACTTCAGGTACTTCAGGAACAGATGGTACAGCAGGTTCTTCTGGAGTTTTAGGTTCTTCAGGAGTTTCAGGTCAATCTGGGGTAAGTGGTACTTCAGGAACAGCAGGTACTACAGGAACAGATGGTACTTCAGGGGATAGTGGCTCAGATGGTACTTCAGGTACAAATGGTACTTCAGGTACAGCAGGTACTACAGGAACAACTGGAACTCATGGAACAACTGGATCTAATGGTACTTCAGGAGAAAGTGGATCAAGTGGTACTACTGGAACTTCAGGTTCTTCAGGAACAGATGGTACAACTGGAGAAAGTGGATCAAGTGGTACAACTGGAACTTCAGGTACAACAGGTTCTACTGGAACTAGTGGTACAACAGGAGAATCAGGTTCAGATGGTACTTCAGGTACTACAGGAACTTCAGGTTCATCTGGAACAGATGGTACAACAGGAGAAAGTGGATCAAGTGGTTCAACTGGAACTTCAGGATCTTCGGGTTCTACAGGAACAGCAGGTACAACAGGTCAATCAAATTCTACAGGTACATCTGGTACATCAGGTACTAGTGGAAATGATGGTACAAAAGGTGAATCAGGTGAATCAGGAACTTCAGGTTCTTCAGGATCAGATGGTACAGCAGGTACATCAGGAATTCTAGGTTCTTCAGGAGTTTCAGGTCAATCAGGAGTAAGTGGTACTTCAGGTACTTCAGGAACTTCAGGTACAGGAGGACAATCAGGTACAAATGGTACTTCAGGTACAACAGGAACATCAGGTTCTTCAGGAACAATAGGTACTTCAGGTGAATCAGGTTCAGATGGTACTTCAGGTTCAACTGGAACTTCAGGTTCTTCAGGAACAGATGGTACAACAGGAGAAAGTGGCTCAGATGGTACTTCAGGTACAGCAGGTGAATCAGGTTCTACAGGAACAACTGGTACTTCAGGAGAAAGTGGAACTAGTGGTACAACTGGAGAAAGTGGATCAAGTGGTACAACTGGAACTTCAGGTACAACAGGTTCTACTGGAACTAGTGGTACAACTGGAGAAAGTGGTTCTAGTGGTACAACTGGTACATCAGGTACAACAGGTTCTTCAGGAACAGATGGTACAACAGGAGAAAGTGGATCAAGTGGTACAGCAGGTACTACTGGTACAGCAGGTTCTTCAGGATTAAGTGGTGGGTGTGTTATAGCTGATTTTGTTAGTTCATCCCCAGTAGGTTCACCCCCTCAATTTACCGCAAATTCTACTAATTCAAATAATATTACAAGTATTGAATTACCTAATGCTGCATTCCCATGGGTTACTAGTGCTGGGATTGGAAGTGTATTATCAATAACACACCTAGCAACAGGTGTTATAAATACTTATTTAGCATCAGCAGTATCTATAGGTGGATCAACTACAGTATTTACTGTATCTAATACATCAGGATCATCATTTACTTTAATAGGAAATGTTAAAGAACTAATATGTGTAGAAGCTGTTAGTGGAAATTCAGATACATCAGGTACTTCAGGAACAGCAGGTTCTACAGGAACTTCAGGTACAACAGGTAATTCAGGTTCAGATGGTACTACTGGAACTTCAGGAACAACAGGTTCTTCAGGAACAGCAGGTACAACAGGTAATTCAGGTTCAGATGGTACATCAGGTACAACAGGAGAATCAGGTTCTACAGGAACTTCAGGTACAACAGGAGAATCAGGTTCTGATGGTACTACTGGAACTTCAGGGGGAAGTGGATCAACAGGTAATAGTGGTTCATCAGGAGGAAGTGGCTCTTCAGGTACTTCAGGATCAGATGGTACAGCAGGTTCTTCTGGAGTTTTAGGCTCTTCAGGAGTTTCAGGCCAATCAGGAGTAAGTGGTTCTACGGGTACAGCAGGTACTTCAGGTAACAGTAGTACTTCTGGTACAGATGGTACTTCAGGAGCTTCAAGTACAGCAGGAACAAGTGGGTTTAGTTCTTTATCAGGTACAACAGGAACTTCAGGTACTTCAGGAGCTTCAAGTACAGAAGGTACTTCAGGATTATCAAGTTCTTCAGGAACAGATGGTACTTCGGGAGAATCAGGTTCTACAGGTAACATTGGATCTTCAGGAGGTAGTGGTTCTTCAGGAACAGCAGGTTCTACAGGTACTTCAGGTTCAACAGGAGACCATGGATCTTCAGGTGCAAGTTCATCTTCAGGTACAGCAGGTACTTCAGGTTCAGGGCATTCTTCAGGTACATCAGGTGGTGCAGGATCTTCAGGAACTTCAGGAACTTCAGGATTATCAGGTACAGAAGGAACATTTGGACAAAGTGCCTTATCAATGACATCAGGTACCTCAGGTACTTCAGGAAGTAGTGGATTATCAGGAACTGTAGGATCTTCAGGACTTAGTGCAACATCAGGTTCATCGGGTTCTAGTGGAACAGCTGGTAGTAGTGGAGATGATGCTTCTTCAGGTAATAGTGGATCATCAGGTACATCAGGTACAGGTGGAGTAAGTGGTACTACAGGTGCAATTGGTTCATCAGGAGGAAGTGGATCTAATGGTTCTTCAGGAACAGCAGGTACAGCAGGTACATCAGGTGAATTAGGTTCTTCAGGAGTTTCAGGTCAATCAGGAGTAAGTGGAACTACAGGTACAGCAGGTACTTCAGGAAATTCAGGAACAAATGGTACAACAGGAACTACAGGTACTTCAGGTACAACAGGAGATAGTGGAACATCTGGATTTACAGGTACTTCAGGTTCAAGTGCTTCTACTGGTACATCAGGTACATCAGGAACTAGTGGGGTATCAGGTACAAATGGAGTAAGTGGTACTACTGGAACTTCAGGTTCTACAGGTGACATTGGATCTTCAGGAAATAGTGGTTCATCAGGAGGAAGTGGTTCTTCGGGTACATCAGGTACTTCAGGTGCTATAGGATCAACAGGTAATAGTGGTACTTCAGGAGGAAGTGGTAGTAGTGGAAATTCAGGCACATCAGGTACAGCAGGTACAGCAGGTACAGCAGGTACATCAGGTGAATTAGGTTCTTCAGGAGTTTCAGGCCAATCAGGAGTGAGTGGAACTTCAGGTACAGCAGGTACTTCAGGAGATGGGGAAACTTCAGGTACAGCAGGTACTTCAGGAAATTCAGGAACAGATGGTACAGCAGGAGAAAGTGCTTTATCAAACACTTCAGGTTCATCAGGAACATCAGGTACAACAGGTGCAAATGGTACTAATGGAACAAGTTGTACTACAGGAACAAGTGGTACTTCAGGAGAAAGTGGTAGTAGTGGTACTTGTGCTACTTCAGGTGATAGTTGTACTACAGGTACAGCAGGTACTTCAGGAAATTCACATACATCAGGTACTGATGGTACATCAGGTACTTCAGGAACTGGAAGTACATCAGGTGCAGGGTCAAGTTCAGGTACTTCAGGTGTAAGTGGTGGTTGTACTATAGCTCAAGCTTCTCAAACTGCACCTGTCCCAGCTGGTGCATTTTATGTAAGTCATCTTGGTTCACAAAATATTAATCAATTTATTTTATCAACAGCTACTCCAAACATATTCCCATGGGCTGCTAATGTAAGTGTAGGTGATATTATAAAATTAATTGATATGACCGCAACTGGAAATATTAGTTATTATGAAGTTACTAATATTTTAGGTGGAGGTTCTAATTTTACAGTTACTTATTTACCATTAATAAGTTCTTCATTTACATTAACTGTAGGTGTTAAATATACTATATGTTATTCACCAACATCAGGTTCTTCTGGAACATCAGGTTCTTCGGGAACGGCAGGTACATCAGGTACAGCTAATACTAATGGAATAAGTGGTACAACTGGTACTTCAGGTTCAACTGGGGGAAGTGGTACATCAGGAAATATTGGCTCATCAGGGGGAAGTGGTTCTTCAGGTACATCAGGTACTTCAGGGGATGTAGGTTCATCTGGAGCAGATGGTACTTCAGGAACAAGTGGTACAGATGGTATAGCAGGTTCAACTGGGGATGCAGCAACGTCAGGAGCAGATGGTACAAGTGGTACTTCAGGTACAGATGGTATAGCAGGTTCAACTGGAGATGCAGCAACTTCTGGAGCAGATGGTACTTCAGGAACAAGTGGTACAGATGGTATAGCAGGAACTTCAGGAGCAGGAGCAACTTCAGGAGGAGATGGTTCTTCAGGAACAAGTGGTTCAGGAGCCGGTACATCAGGTTCATCAGGAGCTACGGGTACATCAGGTTCTTCTGGAAACTCAGGAACTTCAGGTTCATCAGGAGCTAATGGTACTTCAGGAATATCAGGTAATGTAGGTACTTCTGGTACTTATGTAAGTGTAAATGTTACTGGACCTATAACAGGTGGTGGTACTTTATCAGGAGATATAACAATTGGATTAGATTATGCAATAAATCAAACAGATAGAGGTCAAATGATGTATTGGGATAGTGCTAGTAATAGACCAGAATCTCATAGATATATTACTCAAAATGGTGGTAGTTCACCTACATTATTTAATTCAGGTTCATTTTATACAAATCAATTATTAGTACAAAATGAAACAGGTTCAATGAAAACTGTAACACCTAAAGGTAGACAGATGATTGATGGAGTTTATACTAATAAAACTAAAATAGAAACAGGATATTGGTTCGTTTGTGGTGAACCTGATATTTGGTTAGTGTTTGGTAATAAACATGGTCTAACTTCTCCAAATTACGCAAAATATGCAGTTCCAGGATATGCAGAACCAAAAGATGATGAAAAAACTCCAAGTGAAGGTTAATTTAGTTTGGATTAATACTTAAGTTTTGTTATATTGTGTCAAATAGTTTTAAAATTATAATGTTATGTTCGAATTTGGTAAGGCCTTAGATGGAGACCCCCACTTTAAATATTGGTTAACTGAAGAATATGTTAATCGTTCTCAATATGAAAAACATCATACTGTTCAAGAAGGTGATGTAGTATTAGATATTGGGGCAAGTATAGGTCCTTTTTTATATTCAATTAAAGATAATAACCCATCAAAAGTTATAGCTGTTGAACCTATATCAGCTTATCATAAGACCTTAAATAAAAATGCAAAAGGATTACCTTTAAAACTTTATAAAAATGCTATTGGGGATAATGATAACCATGAATTTGAATTAGAATGGAGTTGTCATAAAGAAAATGTAAAATCTATTACTTTTAATACTATTTTAAAAGAAAATAATTTAGAATATATTGATTATTTAAAAACAGACTGTGAAGGAGGAGAGTATCATATTTTTACTGAAGAACATATTAAATATTTAAAAAATAATGTTGGTTACATTGTAGGAGAATTTCATCTAAACACTAAAGAAATGACAAATTCTTTTAGAAAAGTGTATGAATTATTAAAAAAAGAAAATTTTAAATTTAAAGTTGACACAGTTACAGGGGATGATATAACCCAGATTTTAGAAGATAATTTAGAAGAACAGTTAATAAATAAACAACAACTTATACTTTATATCGATAATCGACCTCAAAAATTACTTTATATAGCTCCTCATTTATCTACTGGAGGGCTTCCACAATATCTTGTTAAAAAAATAGAACTTATAAAAGATAACTATGAAGTTTATGTAGTAGAATACTCAGATCATGGGGGTAATAAATTAGTAGTACAAAAAAATAAAATATTAAGTTTAATTGATGGTGATAAATTTTATACTTTATATGAAGATAAAGAAGATATATTAAATATAATTAATGATATACAACCAAACATAATCCATTTAGAAGAAATACCAGAATATTTTATGGATTATGATATAGCTAAAAAAATATATTCTCCAGATAGAAATTATAATATAGTAGAAACATCTCATGATTCTTCTATGAATACAGATAATAAATTATTTTTCCCAGATAAATTTATGTTTGTTTCAGATTGGCAGATAAAACAATATAATGACATAGATATACCTAAAGTATTAGTAGAATATCCTATTGAATATAAAGAAAGACCAGATAGAACAAAAGCATTAAATAAATTAGGATTAGATCCCTCTAAAAAACATATCCTTCATGTAGGTTTATTTACACCCAGAAAAAATCAAGCTGAATTTTTTGAATTTGCTAGAAAATATCCTTGGCATCAATTTCATTGTGTTGGTAATCAAGCAGGAAATTTTAAACATTATTGGGAACCTTTAATGAAAAATAAACCAGATAATTTAACCTGGTGGGATGAAAGAAAAGATGTAGATAATTTTTATTCTTCAATGGATTTATTTTTGTTTACTTCTAGAGGAAGTGCAAACGATAAAGAAACAATGCCTTTAGTTATTCGTGAAGCTATGTCATGGAATATGAATTTAATGATTTATAATTTAGGAGTTTATTTAAATTATTTTGATAAATTTGATAATGTCCATTATCTTGATTTTGAAGATATGGAAAAAAATTACGAAAATTTTGAAAAATTAGCCCCAGAAGAATATAAAGGAATACCAGTACTAAGATTAGATAGCGATCAAATGCCTATAGGTATGATCCCTAATGAAGGTGGAATACCCACTAAGTTTGATACAAATTCAGAAGTTTTTATTATTTCTACTTATCCTACATCTGATAATGTAATTAATACTACAAAAGAATGTATTAAATCTTTAAAAAAACTTAATAGAATTTTAATACTTACAAGCCATGCTCCTATACCTAAATCACTTCAGGAATTAGTTGATTATTCTATATATGATTCCGATAATATTTTAACAAAACATACTTATTATGCTAGATCTTATGGTAGTATTGACATATATGATTATGATATAAATCTAACTAAACATAATAATAATATTTACCATGGTCCTTCTGTTTATACTAATTACTACAATGGAGTAAAATTAGCTAAAAGTTTAAATATAAAAAATGTTTTCTTTTTAAATTTTGATTATATATTAAAAAATAATTCATTTATAGATGATATTAATAATAAATTATTAACACATAAAGCATATTTAGGTAAATATAAGGCTTTAGAAGGTAATACTTTAGAAACATTCTTTTTAGGAGCTAATATAGATTATTTAGATTCATTTTTACCAAAAATAAATAATGCTGAAGAATATAATAATTTAATGAATATACATAATTCAGAATCTAATGGTTTAGAAAATCTATTTTATCATATGTTTAAAAATGAAAAAAATATATATAGAGAAAATCAAGATACTTTTAAATTTAACATAAAGGAAAATTTTACTCATAAAGATTTTTCTAGATGTGAATATTATACTATATTACCTTGTACTAATATGAATGGGTATTTTTCTCCTTTTATAGAAATAAATAATCTTAATGACAAAAAAATTATAAATTATATAGTAAATAAAAATAATGAAGGAAATTTTATTAATAGAACTTTATATGTAAATGGTAAGTTTAAATTTTGGGATTTAATTAAATATAATAAAGGTGATAATTTTATAATATCTATAGAAGTTTTAGATGGAAATAATAAAACCTTATTAAAAAATTATAAATTTAAAGTAAATCAAGACTATATGGATAATGAAATTAGTACTAATGGAAGTTTTACCTGGAAAGGAAATAAAGAACAATATTTAAAATAATGAGAATATGTCAAGTACATCCAGGTTGTGGAATTGAGGTTCCACCAAAAGATTGGGGGGCTATTGAAAAAATAGTTTGGGAATATAAAATAAATTTAGAAAAATTAGGACACATTGTAGATGTTAAATATGTAAATGAAATAATCCCAGATGATTATGACATAATACACTGCCATGTAACTAATTTAGCAAATTTACTTGCTGAAAAAGGAATAGAATACATTTATCAAATGCATGATCATCATTCATACCATTATGGTAAAGATTCACACCTATATAAAGAAACTTTAAAGGCTATTAATAATTCGAAAATATCATTAATGCCTGCTAAATATTTAAATGGGTATTTTGGAAATCCAAAATGTATTTATTTTTCACATGGGGTTAATACAGATTTTTATACTCCTTCATTTTCCGAAAAATTTGAAGATAAAAAATGTTTTTTAATGTTAGCTAATAATGGTTTAGCTGGGGATAAATCTTATGATAGAAAAGGATTTGAATTTGGAATAGCATTAGCAAATATGACTGGTGAATATATTACAGTTGCAGGACCTAGTAATAATCAACACTTTTTTAACTCAAATTTATCTACTTTGCATTATCCTAAATTAACACTTAGTTTTAACCCAACCCAAGAAGAAGCATTAAAATTATTTCAAACACATAAAATATTCTTAAACCCAACAATGTTAGAAGCAGGACATCCCAATTTAACAATGTTAGAAGCAGCTGCTTGTGGAATGCCTATAATAGCTGATTGGGAAATGGAAACAGATTTTCATGGAGCTTGGAGAGCACCTCGAAATGTATTTGAAATGTATAGAGGTTATAAAGATATAATGGATAATTATAAAGAATATTCAAAAAAATCATTAACAACATCACATGAATTAAGTTGGTATAATAGAAGTATTGAATTAGCTAATTTATATAAAGAATTAATATGAAAGAAGTTTTAATAAAAGAATATAATAATTTAATAAATTTAAGGAAAAATCCTCTAGAGGAAAAATATATATTTAATTGTAATTTTATAAGAGGAGCATTTTTTGAAATTAAAGGTAGAAAAGAAGGATCATTTAATGTAAAATTTTTAGAAGGGGATAAAATTATATATGATACTAATATAAAAAATAATATGTGGACTAGATGTTCTAAAGCATATTATGTTAATTATAATATTGTAGTAACAGATAATAATACTAATAATATTATCTATAATCATCAATATAATATTGAAAATAAAAGAGTTTATATACATTTAGATTCTAAAGCAATTGGTGATACATTAGCATGGTTTCCTTTTGTTGATGAATTTAGAAAAAAACATAATTGTAAAATTATAGTATCTACATTCCATAATGATTGGTTTAAATCAGAATACCCAGAATTAGAATTTATATCACCTGGATCAAGTGTAGAAAATATTTATGCACAATATTCAATAGGTTGGTTTTATGATAGCTCTGGAAAAGTAGATTATTCAAAAAATCCAAAAGATTTTAGAACTATACCTTTAGGAAAAACTTCATCTGATATTTTAGGATTAGATTATATAGAAACAAAACCTAAACTAGCATTTAAAAAAAGTCAATCTCAATTTAAAGAAAAATATGTGTGTATAGCACCCCATGCATCAGCTCATGCTAAATATTGGAATCATCCTGGTGGGTGGCAAAATATAATTGATTATTTAAATGAAAAAGGTTATAAAGTATTATTAATAACAGCAGAACCCTTAGGTGATGAGTGGCATGATTCTAAGTTAGGAGGAACTCTAACAGGAGTTATAGACAAATCAGGTAATTATTCTTTAGAGGATAGAGCAAATGATTTAATGAATTCAGAAGGATTTATTGGATTAGGAAGTGGATTAAGTTGGCTATCATGGTCGCTTAACACCCCAACTATACTAATTTCAGGATTTAGTGAACCTTATAGCGAATTTGAAGATTGTGAGAGAATATTTACTCCTGATAATGGTACGTGTAGTGGATGTTTTAATAGAGAGAAATTAGATCCAGGTGATTGGGAGTGGTGTCCTGAACATAAAAATACGGATAAAATGTTTGAATGTACTAAAGAAATAACACCATCAAAAGTAAAAGAAAGTATTAATAAAATTTTTAATTTTTAATAAATCCCCTAATATTTATACCATGACAGAAAAAATGAAATTAACAGAAGAAGAAATAAAATCTTTAAAAGAGCTAAAAGTAGAATTCCAAGAATTAACTAATATAGTAGGACAGTTAGAAGTTCAAATAATGGATTATGAACTTAAAAAAGAACAAATGAAAATTAGTTTAAATAAGTTACAACAAAAAGAATATACTTTAGCAAATGATTTAAATAAAAAATATGGGGAAGGAAGCATTTCTCTAGAAACCGGAGAATTTTTACCCAACAAGTAGAATTTTGAAAAAAAGTAATATATTTATCATAAAAATAACATAAAATGGCAGAAACATTAATTTCCCCTGGAGTATTAGCAAGAGAAAATGATCAATCCCAAATAACGTCACAACCTGTACAAGCAGGAGGCGCTATAGTAGGACCAACAGTATTAGGACCAGTAAATGTACCAACTTTAGTTACTAGTTACAGTGAGTATCTAGCAACTTTTGGTAGTTCTTTCTTAAGTGGTTCAGATTCATATTCTTTCTTCACTTCAATCTCAGCAAATAACTATTTCGCTAATGGTGGAACTTCATTATTAGTAACAAGAGTAGTAAGTGGTTCATTTACGAATGCAACTTCATCAAACGTATACAACAATTTAGAAACAGGATTATTAAATATAATTAATATGACTGGATCTATTAATACTGGCTTTACAGATTTAGTAAATGCTTCATATGCAGTTACACCAATTAATTCAGATGCAACAGCAACAGTTCCAGTATTTGATGTAGTAGTTTCAAATACTTCTTCAGTAGCATCTATTATACCTCAAGATTCAGGTAGTGGATTTGAAATTGGTGATGTATTAACATTTACTTCACAATCACTTGGGGGAGGTGGTTCATTAAGTGGACTTAGTACTGTACTTGCAATTGCAACAGGTTCGGCTACAGGAGTTTATACAAATGTTTCAGCTTCAGGTGGTACACCAGCTTCAGTAAATGGTCAAGCTTATGCTAATATTACAACTACAAATAATGGTAATATATCGGCTTCAGCAGTTCAATCAACAATTGGTGGTACTTCAACAGGATATAACAGTTCAGCAGCAGGTCAATCAGCTGCATTAGCAGCTTCCTCAACAACAGGTACGGGTACAGGTGTTACATGGATATTAGAATGTGATGCTTCAGGTGTTGTTGTTAGTTGTACAGCTTCTTCTTTAGCAGGAGGTAACAGCACATATGCAGTAGGTGATGTATTAACATTTACAGAGGCAGATATGAATGGGGCATTTGCAGGAGCAGCAGGAACAGGTGATGCAACAGTTCAAATAACAACAACAATGTTACAATCCTTTGTAAGTGGTATAACAGTATCAGTACCAGGAGCAGGATATTCAGCAGGTGAAGTTTTATCATTTGCATCAGATGGAATTGGATTAGATACTGCTCAAACTTATACATTACAAGCAGCTGATTTTGCATTAGGTACAGATGTAACTGTTACTTTAAATGCAGGACAAATAAATAATGAAGTAGCATTTGTATTAGAATCATTAGGTGAAGGAAAAGTACTAAATAGTAATAGTCCAGAATCAGCTAAAGGAGCTTTATCAAGTGGTTCAGCAAATAATTTTAGATGGGAAATTCAAGCACCAGATACAGCTCAAGGTGTATTCTCACTAATAATAAGACAAGGTAATGACAACCAAAAGAATAAATCAGTATTAGAAACTTTCCCTAATGTTTCTTTAGATCCAAAACAATCAAACTATATAGGTAGAGTTGTTGGAGATATGAAAAAAACATTAATGGGTGCTGGTACGGCAGAACCATACATTCAAGATGTTGGGAATTATAGAAATTCTTCAAGATATGTAAGAGTAAAAGAAGTATTATATAAAACACCAAATTATTTTGATAATGATGGTTTAGCAAAATCAGAATTTACATCATCAATTCCAGTTGCTATGAGTGGAACATTTGGAGATGCAGATGGGGATATTGTTAAAGCAGGAGATTTATATTACCAAAACATGACAGGGGCAGGTGCTCAAAACCAATTTAACCAAGGTTTATCAGGATCAGATTATAATGATTCATTAAATTTATTAGCAAATAAAGATGATTATAATTATAATTTAATATCAGTTCCAGGATTGATACATGGGTTTGGAACTAATGCTACTCCAATTAATACTTTAATATCTAATTGTTCATCAAGAGGAGATTGTATTGCTATTATTGATATGCAAGGTTATGGTTCATCAGTAACACTAACTACAGCACAAGCAGCAGGAATAGATAATTCATATGCTTCAACATATTGGCCTTGGGTTCAAATTACAGAACCAGATACAGGACATTTAGTATGGATACCAGGTTCTACGTTAATTCCGGGTGTATATGCGTATAATGACAAAGCAGCTGAAGCTTGGTTCGCACCTGCCGGAATTAATAGAGGTGGTTTAGGTACAGTATTACAAGCAGAAAGAAAATTAACTCAATCACAAAGAGATTCGCTTTATACAGGTAAAGTAAATCCAATAGCTACATTCCCAGGAAAAGGAGTAGTAGTATTTGGTCAGAAAACATTACAAACAAAAGCAAGTGCTTTAGATAGAGTAAATGTAAGAAGATTATTAATAGAATTAAAATCTTATATTTCACAAATATCTGATAATCTAGTATTTGAGCAAAATACAGCAGCAACAAGAAATCAATTCTTAAGCCAAGTAAATCCATATTTAGAATCAGTACAACAAAGACAAGGTTTATATGCATTTAAAGTTGTAATGGATTCTTCAAACAATGGCCCAGAAGTAATTGATAGAAACCAATTAGTAGGTGCTATTTATTTACAACCTACTAAAACAGCTGAATTTATTTACTTAGATTTCAATATTTTACCAACAGGAGCAACATTTCCTGCATAAAAATTAAAAGTAGTAATATTTATAAACGAATATAAAATAAAAAACAACATAAAATGGCAGTATTAGACCCAAATGAAGTATTTTTCACCGCTTTCGAACCAAAGGTAGCAAATAGATTTATAATGTACGTTGATGGAATTCCATCATACATGATAAAGGAAGTGGGAGAAATCAAAATAGAACAAGGTGAGATAGTTTTAAATCATATCAACACTTACAGAAAAGTTAAAGGAAAAGCTAAATGGGGTGATTTATCAATGACATTATTTGATCCTATTACTCCTTCAGGAGCACAGGCAGTAATGGAGTGGGTAAGATTACACCATGAATCTGTAACAGGAAGAGATGGTTATTCTGATTTCTATAAAAAAGATTTAACAATTAATGTACTAGGTCCAGTAGGTGATGTTGTTTCCGAATGGATTATTAAAGGAGCATTTATTAAAGATGCTACATTTAAAGGATATAATTGGGATACAGAAGCTGAAGCACAGACTATTGCCATGACTGTTGCTATGGATTATTGTATTTTAAATTTCTAAAAGAAGTTTTAAATAATATTAAATTGAGCTTGGCTTTTGTCAAGCTCTTTTTTATGTTATATATGTATACATGAATATAATTGTTATAACAAATAAAAACTATGAGCGAATCAAAATTTAAATTCCCTACTGAAATGGTTGAATTACCATCATTAGGGTTGGTTTATCCTAAAGATAATCCACTATCATCGGGTAAGATAGAAATGAAGTATATGACAGCCCGAGAAGAAGATATTCTTACAAATCAATCTTATATACAAAATGGTACAGTTTTAGACAAGTTACTTCAGTCTTTAATTATGTCTAAAGTAGATTATAAAGATCTTATTGTAGGTGATAAAAATGCACTATTAATTGCAGCCAGAATTTTAGGTTATGGTAAAAATTATGAATTTGATCTTAAAGGTGAAAGATGTAATGTTGATTTAACAACATTAGATAATAAAATAATTGATCCAAAAACATTTGAACAAGGTAAAAATGAATTTTCATTTATTCTTCCAAATTCAGGTGCAACAATTACTTTTAAACTACTTACTCATGCTGATGAGTTAAAAATTGAAGCTGAAGTTAAAGGATTAAAGAAAATTAATAAGAATGCTTCCCCTGAACTATCCACACGTTTAAAATATATGATTTTATCCGTTAATGGTGAAACACAACAAAAAGACGTTAGAGATTTTGTAGATAATTATTTTTTAGCTACTGATTCTAGAGCATTTAGAAACCATATTAAAGAGTTCCAACCAGATATTAATCTGAGAACAACTGTGGAGACAGGGGACGGCGGTGAGGAGGACGTCGATATCCCTATAAATTTGAACTTTTTTTGGCCTGACGCAGCAATATAGAATAGGATTATTCGGCCAGATCCATGATATAGTATTTCATGGAAAAGGAGGGTATGATTGGCATACCATATATGACATGCCTATTTGGCTTCGTAATTTTACTCATAAAAAAATGATTGAACATTATGAAGAAGAAAATAAGGCAGCTAAAAAAGCACAAGGGGGAGGTGGAACCTCTCGCTCAATTACGACAGATGGAAAAGTAACAGCGCCTGAATTTATGTCAGGAAAATCGCAACCTAAGTCAAATGCAAAATCAATTCCAAATTATACTACGAAGGCATCCAAAAAGTGATGCCTTCCGATATTTATAATAAAACAACTTCATGGCTATAGGAGATGAATTAGATAAAAATATAGGTAAAGCGAAATCGTTTAATCAAGAAATTGAAAGGGGTAAAGATTCTTTTAGAGATTATACTGATATTCTTAAATCTATTAATGAAGAATTAGGGGCAAATTATTCCACCCAAAAAGATGCTAGAAAAGAATATGATTCTTTAATTAGTTTATCTAAACAACTTACCAACCAAGAAGAAAGTCTAACAAGACTTTCAGATGAACAATTAACTAAACTTCAAGAAAAAGCAAATATTAATGTAGCTAATTTACAATCATTAGCAGAAGAAGTTTCTAAAAGGGGTGCAAATAATGAAGCTGAAAAAGCATTACTTATAGGTTTAGAAAGTGGTTTTGAAGTTGAACAAGAAATACTTGGTAAGTTAGAAGAACAAGTAGCAAACAGAAAAGAATCTAATAAATTAATGGGGGTAGCTGGTGGTTTACTAGCTACATTAGATGGACTTTTGGGACCTATGTCAAAAGCATTAGGTTTAGACCAAATGAAAAAAGATATGCAAGAAGTTGCAGATCGAGTTGCTGAAACTGGTGAAGGATTTGGTAGATTAAAAGTATTAGCAACAGGTTTAAAAGGAGCAATGGGTGGTATTGCTAATGCTTTAACAGATCCTACAGTAATATTTGGAGGAATTATGAGTGGTTACAATGATGTAGCTAAAGCTCAAAAAGAATTTAGACAACAAACTGGACAAAATATATCCCATGTAGATTCATTAAATATGAGTATAGCTACATCTGCGGATTATATGAAAGCAGCTGTATCTTTATCTAAAGAATTAGGGGTTAATGCATCAGTAGTATTTACACCCGAAACCATTACAGAAGTTGCAGAATTAACTGAATTAATGGGAATGGGTGCTCATGAAGCAGCCCAACTAGCTAAATTTGCAAAATTAAGTGGTAAGGAATTATCTACAGTTACTTCTGAAATGGAAGCAAGCTTTAAAGAGTTTGTTCAAACTAATCAAGTTGGTATAAACTTTACTGATGTAATGAATGATGTTGGTAAAGTATCAGCCTCAGTTTCACTATCATTAGGAAGTAATCCTGCAAAAATCCAAGCAGCAGCTATGGAAGCTCGAAAATTAGGAGTTTCTTTAGAACAAGTAGATAAAATAGCAGGATCATTATTAGATTTTGAATCTTCAATATCAGCAGAATTAGAAGCTGAATTACTTACAGGTAAACAATTAAATTTAGAAAAAGCAAGACAATATGCTTTAGCTAATGATTTAGAAGGAGTTGCAAGAGAATTAGCTAAAAATGAAGGTATAATGAAGGCTTTTTCTTCAGGTAATAGAATACAACAAGAAGCTACTGCTAAAGCTATGGGTATGAGTAGAGATGAAATGGCTAAGATGATCTACCAACAAAAACTTCAAAGTGGTCTATCAGCAGAGCAAGCAGCTAAAGCAGCAGATATTTCATTAGAAGAAGCAAAACGACTTACAGCACAAGAACAAATAAAAAAATCATTAGATAAAATTTCACAAGCAGTAGGAGGATTTCTAACTTATTTAGATCCAATACTATCTAATACTACAGCATTATCTATTGTATTAGGTACAATAGCTACGGTTTATGCAGTAAAAATGGCACAAGGGTTTGCTAAATCAGCAAAAGGTATGTTTGATATGGCTAAAGGGGCTAAGGATATGCTTATGCAATTAGGTAAATCTGGTGGTGTAATGGGTAAATTTTATAAAGGGGGACAATTTACTCCTGGTGGTGGTCGAGCTCCTAAAGGTGGTCAAAGATTTGGTGGCCTATTTGGTAAAGCTCTTCCTAAAAAAGAAGATGCTGAAAAATTAAAAGCATCTACGGATAGTACTAAAGGTATAAAACCAGGTCAAGGTAAAGGAATTAAAGATTTTTTAAAAGGATTAGGTGATGGTTTTGCAGCAATAGGTAAAAAAGCAGGACAAGTTTTAAAAGGAGCAGTAGTTGTAGGAGCTGTAGGATTAATATTAGGAGGATCATTTGCATTAGCATTAATGATGATTAAAGATGTGGATCCTGTACAAATGATTGCGTTTGCTGGTTCATTAGCTATATTAGGTCTTACAATGGCTGTATTAGGTAATATAGGAGGTAATATAATAATAGGAGCATTAGCTATGGGGGTATTAGCATTAGCATTAATTCCAGCAGCATATGCCTTTAGTTTATTAGAAAACGTAGATATATCTAAAATGTTAGCTTTCTCATTAATGTTACCTTTATTAGCATTAGCGGCAGCAGGGTTAGGATTTTTATCTATATTCATTTTTATGGGTGCTGCAGCATTAATGGCTTTAGGTTTAGCTATGATTCCAGCAGCTATGGCTTTCCAAATGATGGGAGAGGCAGATGTTGAAGCTATAGGAGAATCACTATCAAACTTAGCAGGTAATTCAGCAACTTTATTTTCAGTGGGAGCAGCATTAATAGCTGTAGCAGGTGGTATAATGGCCTTTAATGCAGCTTTATTAATGGGTCAAGCAGGTGGACTTTTAGGCAAATTAATGGGGGGTGGAGGACCATTAGCTGATATAGAAAAATTATCAACTATGGCACCTGCTATATCTTTAGCTGCTATAGCTTTAAATGAAATGGCTACAGGTTTAAATGGTGTAGCAGCAGCATTAAATAATATAGATGACTCAAAATTAAAAAACCTAGAAGAATTTGCGGATTCACAAAAACCAGGAATTGCAGAAAGTATTGGAAATATGATAGCTGCACCTATTAATGCAATAGGAAATTTAATTAATGGAGGTGGAGGTGAAGAACCTTCCCAACAAGAAATAATAGATAGATTAGATAGATTAATAGCTGTAACTGAAGGAGGAAAAGTGATAGAAATGGATGGAAATAAAGTAGGAAAAACATTAGCCCTTAGTGCTTCTGAAATAGGTTAATATTTATAATCGATAATTTATTAATAAACACTTAAAAAACAAAAATTATGGCAGATGGAATTAAAAAATCTTTTGAGGAAAGTGGTTCTCCTTTAGCAGTACCTGTATCCCCAAATGTAGACCCAACAGTAAACCCGGATATTTCTATCCAAGGTTTATCTAAACTTCATAACGAATATTCATTAAATGGTATTCCAATGAAGCCAGGTGAAAGATCACCTTATAATAATATTGGAAGTGCACAAACAGCTTATACTGTACCTGTACCATCAACATTAGGTAAGTCAGCAGTAGCATACCAAGGAGAAACTAACAGATATAGTAATAACGCACCCGAGAATAGATCGTTTTAATTTATGCCTCTAATTGACCTACAGACCAACTTAAAATCACTTAAGTTTGGGAGAGATCAAAGAGGTGGAGGGGATAGCAATCAACCTTACATTAAACGAGATATCCCAGATAGTGATCTTACATTTAGGCAACAGCTTGATGGGGATCTTCCTGCTAGGTCAGGACCTGATTTTCTTCTAAGAAATGGATTTCTAGCACCAGTAGATGCTGCTAGGGATGTTAGTAGGTTAACTCAAATGTTTTTTGATTTTAAGTCACCAAGAGGTCCTTTATTTATAGCAAAAGAAAATTTATTATCTAGAACATCAGTAAAAACAGAAGCATCTACAGGTATAGGTTATGGTGCTGGTGCAGTAAATCAAGGAATTTATTCACCCTTAAATACTATAGCTCAAGCAGGAGTTGGATTTACAGGAACACATTTAAATTTATTAGGAATTGATCCAACTACTCCTATGACTGGAGTAATTGAAGGTGGATTAAATTTATTTGGTGGTTCTGGTCTTATTGGGTATGAAGATGTAATGAAAACGAATCAACAAGAAGGTTCGATTAATGCATCTACATTTGATATGGTAAAAAGTAGGATTATAAATAATCCTAATTTCCAATTTAGTTTAAACATGTATTCAGGTGGTAATACACCTCCACCTATGTTTATAATTGAAAATTATACAGAAACTATAACAACAGGAGGATGGCAAAATAGATTAGTTAAAACTTGGTTTGATAAACAAATGCAAGGAAATACTGATAATGTTATATTAGAATATGGTGGTGGACCTGGTTCTATTTTAGGTATTGGTAAAACAAAAATTCCATTTGCAGATCAAAGAACAGGAATAAATAATAAATATTATTCTACAAATAAAAACCATTTCTTTGGTTCTATGCCTCCTATATATAGACATAGAGATGAGTTAAAAAAGGCTGGAATTATGCCTGGTGAAGAAGGAGCTGAAGTTGCAAATAAAATTGGAGCTAGTTTTATAGCATCTACAGTAGATAATGCTGAATTAAATGGGATATTACCAGCAGATAGAGAACAATTACGCTCAAATCTTGAAGTTGGGGAGATTTATAGTGATATTAAAACCCAATCAACATTTAAAAATCCAAAAATAGTTGAAGATAATCCTGGATTTTTCATCCCAAAAGAAGGTGGTGGATTTAATCATGATTTTAGTGTATTTAAATATGTAAAACCTTTATTAGATCCTGTTACTATATTAGCAGGTGGTGCACCTGGAGGAATCCCAACAGGAGGAGCTTCAGAATTATTTTTTAGTTTAAAAGGAATTGATTTATTAAGTGATATAAATGGTGGTTTTCAATTTGCAAACGAGCCACAAATAAGCCTTCAAGCATGGCAACCTAGTGTTTATCAAGATAATGAAAGTTTAATACCAAAAACAAATTTACGTACATATTTAGTAGGTAATCAAAGAGAATCATTACAGTTTATTGATTATGGAGGAGACATATCAGGTTCTACTTTAGTAAACGCAGAAAATGATGGTGGAATGGGAGTTGTTCCTTATGTACATGGTGCTTCTGCTTATTATTCTGTATTAGCATCTGGAAGTTATGATAAATTAAATAATTTTAATAGAATTGATTATGAATCAAATGTAAGAGTAGATACCTATAATTTTAATGTTTATACACAAGATGAAAATGTAGGTTCATTTGCTCCTACCCCATTACAAAGAGCAAATGGTTCTGTAACAATGACTCAGGATCAATTAATAGCTCAAGAGCCAGTTAGTCAAGGAGGTATAGTTCAAGATTTTAGAAAAACATTAATTGAAGATGAAGAAATTACAACATCAACTATAATGTCAACAGCTCCAGATTATGTAACAAAAGCAAAAGAAAAAAGAGTTAATTTAGGAAATCCAGGAACTAAAAAAGATGTATTTGATTATACAGTAGGTAATACTATTTTAGATAAAATTAATGCCTCAGAAATATATTCAGCAGGAATAGCAGAACATGATGGTGATAAAAATGATTTAGCGAAATTTAGTATTGGTATATTAAAAAATAATAGTACTGGTGAAGGTAGATTTATGAATTTTAGAGCCTTTATAGATAGTTTTAGTGATGCTTATTCAGCAAAATGGGATTCAGTTAGCTATAATGGAAGAGGAGATGAATTTTTTAATTATAATGGTTTTACAAGAGAAATATCTATGGCATGGACAGTATATGCTCAATCTCATGATGAATTAATTCCTATGTATAAAAAATTAAATTATTTAGCATCTTCATTAGCTCCAAGTTATAGTTCAGCAGGATTTATGAGAGGAAATTTAGCTAGATTAACAGTAGGGGGATACATTTATAATCAACTTGGTATTATAAAATCACTTACTTATACTATACCCGAAGAAACTACTTGGGAAATAGCAATCACTAAGGATGGAAAATATGACTCAAATGTTAAAGAATTACCTCATATGATTAGAGTAACAGGATTTTCATTTACACCAATACAAGAATTTGTACCTCAAAAATCACAATTTGTAACTGTAAATGGAAGTGAAGTTCAACAACAAAGATTTATATCATTAAATAATGGGACTAACAATAATTATGATAGCTAATGAATAGATATCAACAAATATCAAAATTAAGAAATAAAAATACTTTTGCTGGAGGAAAAGGTTCTAGGGGTACCGAATATTATAAATGTAACTACTACCCAGAAATTCCAGAAAATGAAAATGATATTTGGGTTATTACTGAATTTACAGATAGATTAGATTTATTAGCTTTTCAATTCTATGGAGACATGACTTTATGGTGGATTATTTCTATTGCAAATCCTCAAGTTTTAAATATGGGTGATCTTACTTGTGGGGTAGGAAAACAAATTAGAATACCAACTAATATAAATGAAATACTAAGTAGTTATAACGAATTAAATGAGCAATAATGGGGTCAATAATAGGAGAAGGATTTAGTAAATATGTCACTAATCAAATAAGCCAGAGACAAAAAGCCATGTCTATAGAGGGGAGAAATGTAAACAATCTCCAAGCAAAAACAACAGGAACATCATTTATAAGATTAGCAAGTGGAGTAAATATTTACTCTGGAGACCCCTCTCTACCAGGAGCATCTACATTAGATGGAATGATAAATAGTGGATTATTTGCTAATATAACAGATGGTATACAAGGTGATGCATTAGCTAAAAACTTTGTTTTATTTGGAGGAGTAATAAATGAAAAAGGTGGATCTAAAAATTTATATAGTGGTATAAGTGGTGGTGAATTCGGAGGAGCTTATGGATTTCAAGGTGGTGGGAATGAAAGAGGTTATGTACCTATGCCTGGAATAACAGGATGTCAATTCAAATATAAAAATGATGGAGCATTAGCAACAGCTACAGTTGATATTAAAGCTTGGAATAGATCTCAATTTCAAGCTATTGACGTTTTATTCCAAAGACCAGGATATACTTGTTTACTAGAATTTGGTAATACTGTTTATTTAGGAAATGATGGAAAAACAGTTTACAGAAAATCTTTTTCAACTAAACCCTTTTCAAATCTTTGGAAAGAAAAACAGAGCATGTTTAAATTAGCAACATATATAGAAGATGAAAAAGAATCATGGGAAGGAAATTATGAAGCTATGTATGCTAAAATTACAAAATTTAATTGGACTTTCAATTCTGATGGAAGTTATGATATAAAAGTTAATTTAGTTGGGATGGGAGATGTAATTGCATCCTTAAAAATAAACGCAGCTCCTACACCTAAACTAAAAAAAGCAGCTAAAGATTTAGGTATAGAAAAAGATGATACAGAAGATGCAGCAAGTGAAGGATTTACAGTAGTAGCTGATGCAATTTCATCAGTATTAAATTTTGAATTATTTAAAATATTTCAAAGAATCCAAGAAGATTCTCCTGGAGGGTTTAGACGATTTTTTGGAGCAGATGGAACAGGAACAGGAGATTTACAAGTTGATAATTTTTCCACTCCAACCTTTGCATCAAATGGTTTTACTAATGGTTTTAATAAACCAAAAACTTTAAACATATCAAAAGGTATTTTTAAAGTAACAGGAGTTGATAATACTATTTCTAGTGATTATGAACCCCAAGTTTATATAACATTTGGGTCATTATTAGCTATTATTCAGTCTACTTGTAATTTAGTTGCTGCCGATGATAGTCCTTTAATAGCATTTAATTTTGATTTTGAAGACTTAGCTAATGATACTAATTATATGAAAACCTTTCCTGGTAATTTTTCAGGAGATCCTACAAAATGTATAGTAGCTTACCAACCTATATCACCTGATATTACTGATTTTAAATTAGCAGAAACTGATATAAATGATAAATTATTAGAAGGACCTAAATTTGCAGTATCTGGGGATAACGCTAAAGGAAGAATAGCAAATGTTTATTTAGATATAAATTGGATAGCAGAAACCTTATCTCAAAATAAAGATGAAGATGATGACATTTATATGTTACAATTTATTAAATCTATATTAACAGGGATGAATAATGCTATGGGTGGATTAAATGAATTTAGAATAATATCAAATAAAGATACAGGATTAATTGAAATAGTTTCAGAAACCCCACAAGAAAATGCTAAAGAAAGAGCATTAACTACAATTAATACTTATGGTGTTACTAAATCTGAAGGTTCATTTATGAGAAGTATGGATTTAAATTCTGAATTATCTGATAAATTTGCTACTATGGTAACAATTGGGGCTCAAGCAGATGGTAATACAAGTGCTGGAAATGCAACAGCCTTTTCTATTTATAATAAAGGATTAATTGATAGATTAACACCTGTTAGAAAATCAAGTACAGGAACTAATGAATCAGCCGCACAAACAGCAGTAGATGCAGCTGCAGCAGCAGTAGTTGAAACTGAAGATGAATTTAAAGAATTATTTGATGAAGATGTAGTAGAATGTTTTGAATCTATATATGATAATAAAGAATTTACCCAAGAAAATATTTCAGCATTAAATAATATTAATCAAACATTTTGTTCATTAGCAACTGGTAAATTAACACAAAAGAAAAAATATCCAGCTCCTTTCTTTTTACCATTTAATTTAAAATTAACAATGGATGGTTTAGGGGGTATGAAAATATATGAAGCTTTTAAAGTAGATGGAAAAGCCTTACCCCCAACTTATAAACCATCAAGTATAGAATTAGTAATTAAAAGTTTATCTCATACTATAAGTGGAAATGATTGGACTACAGAAATAGAAACTTTATCAAAACCTATATTTGGAGATGTAGGACAAGCATCATCAGGTACTTATACACAAGGATCAACTTCTCCTAATCCTTCAAGTGGTGGAGGAGGAGGAAGTGGTACAGGTGCAGGAGATGCAAGTGCTCCTACATCTACATCTGAACCACCAGCTTCATTAGATCCATTAGGTGTTACAAGATTTAATGCTATGCAAAAAAGTTATAACGCAGTATTTTCTAAATTTGGGGAAATTAGTGGTATGTGTGGTCAATATTCTTATAATATGGCTGTAAATTATTGTGCTATTTTAAGATCAGATAATGACATTCCTAAAAAACGAACAAACCCAGTAAGACCATTAGCAGCTGGGGGTAATGCAAACCAAAACGAAAAGTTTTGGAAAAATTTAGTTAAATTAGGATATAGTCAAACTAAAGTAGGAACTAATATAAGTAAAGCAAAATTAAATGATTTACTAAAAAACACAGTTTGGGGATATGGTGATGTAGCAATTTATTATGCTAATGATGGTTCTGGAACTCATGTACAATATGGCCACGCTCAAGTTTATGTAGGAACTATTAATAGTGTAGGTTGGTCAACTTCAACTAAAAAGAATTATGGGGTAGCAAATGTGTATAATCGAAGACCAAGTAATAAATGGGATTTTTATATATTAAGAGCACCTTCAAGTTAATAAATTATGTATATACCTAAAAATAGAATAATAACAAACTTAAGAACAACTCAACATGAGTTTGTATATAAGTCAAATAATGAACCATATGACGGGGTATATTGGAAAGATTATAAAGGTAAATTTTATGCGGGTACAAACCCAAATGTAACACCTAGATATGAAATAATAAAAATAGTTCCAATTGAGGATTATAAGGATCCTAATCAACCTAAATCTCAAATAGCAATTACTGAAGGTCCAACTCCATTTTTAGATATAGATGATGGACCTTTTAATGAAGACATAATTCAAACTTATGCCAGATTAAAAAAGATAAATACAGTTAATCCTGATGTTTATAATCTCCCTTCAATGTATTATCCAATCCCTACAGATAAAGAATATAATATAGGTGAATTTAGAAGATATTTTTTAGTTAGAATAAATTCTGATAATTGGATGGAAGTAGATAAAAATACATATAAAAAAATAAAAACATTTGATACTAGTTGGGAATGCTATTTATATGTACCTTGTTTTATAGATTGGGAAATAACAGGAAATATAGATAGTGTAGAAAAAACAAATAAGAATTTAATTGAACTTACACAGTTTAGAATGAAAAGAAAAGGTTTAGATTTATTCTTAAGAAGAGATTATTTACAATTTTACAAAGATGTTTCAACCCCTGAATTTCAAGAAGGAATGAGAGGTGAAGAAGATACATTAGATGCACCTCCTCCTCCAACTAATGATGGAAATAGTTATTAAATTAGGATACCCAATTTCCATTATGTATATTTAGGTAAATAAATAAAAGTTATGTTCTGGTTAGTTGAAGAGGAAAATCAATTCCAATTATTTGAAAAACTCCACCACAATAAAGCATTTGTTGAAGTAATTCCCTATGATAATAGAGAACATCCAACAGTGAATAAAATTTGTGCGGTTTATATTCATCCGTTAAATACGGCGAAGGGATTTATACTGCCCACTTCACATAGTGAGACTCTAGAATTGGATATAAACAATATAACTCGTGTATTAAACAATATAAATACCATATATGTGAGGGATAAAAAAGAATTTTTCCATTATTTTCCTCAAAAAGGGGTTTACGACATTAATTTAAATACTCCTCCGTATATACAAGAATTTACCCAAACACATAACATTTTCTATCAGAGATACCCACATTATGATAATATTAATACTATAATACCAATAGTAAAACACTATGAGTATTGTGAAAACCTATATAATAATTTAAAAGATAAAATAAATGAGCCAATCAATGACTTTTACAACAACAAAGCCACAATGGTATTCAACGCCTTGGAGCGAAGTGGAATACACATTAATAGAGAAGAATTTAAATCGCACTTTCACGATGTCAGTAGAGACACTATCTACACACAATACAACTTCAAAACCCTTACAACAAGACCCTCAAATAAATTCAAAGGAGTAAATTATGCTGCCTTAAACAAAGAAAATGGATGTAGAAAGTCTTTTATACCTAAAAACGATAATTTAATTGAAATAGATATAGGAGCTTATCACCCAACATTGTTAGCTAAATTAATTAATTATGACTTTGGAAAAAAAGACATACACCAAGCATTTGCTGAAATGTATGGAGTTGAATATAAAAAAGCAAAAGAACTAACATTTAAGCAGTTATATGGGGGTGTATTCGAAAAGTATAAAGATTTAGAATTTTTTAAAAAAGTTCAAGTATATACTGACGATATGTGGAGTAAGTTTCAAAATGAAGGCTTTATAGAATGTCCTATTTCAAAGCATAAATTTGAAAATAAAAAGTTACATGATATGAAGCCCCAAAAATTACTTAATTACTTACTACAAAACTTGGAGACATCATATAATATTTGTATATTATGGGATATTATTAAATTATTAAAAAACAAAAAAACAAAATTAATATTATACACTTACGATAGCTTCCTTTTCGACTTTGATAAAAGCGAAAAAGCATTATATAAGGAAATAATTAGTCTATTTGATAGTTATAAGTTACAAACAAAAATAAGTTATGGAAAAACATATGATTTTAGATAGACCCGATTTAAATAAATCTGTTAATATGTATAAAGTAGACGATTTTCATGAGTTTACTAAACTAAATATTGCCGATTTGAATAATAAATTATTTTGTACATTTACTACTTTAGAAGATTTAGATAATTTACTAAAGAGTATAACTTCTAAATATGATATATTATACAATAAGATATTTGTACTATATATTAAAAGTAATGAAGAATATGTATGTACTTACAATATTGATTCTCCAAATATAAGCTCATTACCAGAAAACACAATTTTGGTACATAGAAAAAAAGAATCTAATACACTATATACTATTAATGCTCTTAATGAATTAATTAAAAAATTAAATGGTGGTGTAGTTGATACCAAATTCCCTATTACCTGGGAACATTACAGAAATACAATTTTACTAACTCAACATGATGAGTTAAAACAATTAAAAACAAAAATTCACAATATTATTACACTATAGGTTGGTTACCCCAATTTGTGTTTGTATATTGTGTCTAATAATAAACGTTATAAACTAAAAAAAAGTTATTTATATGGATTTAAATGTGATCAAACAACGCTTGGAAAAAATGAACAAGCAATCAAGTAACTCCGGAGGTGGAGGAAAAAACCTATTTTGGAAACCCTCAGTTGGTAAACAAGTCGTAAGAGTTGTACCTAATAAGTACAATAAATCATTCCCATTTACAGAAATGTTATTTTACTATGGTATAGGACCAAGAGTAATGGCATCTCCTCAAAATTGGAAAGAAAAAGACCCAATTCAAGAATTCACAAAACAATTACGTCAAAGTGGAGATAAAGAAAATTGGAGATTAGCTAAAAAATTAGATGCTAAAACTCGTATTTTCGCTCCAGTTATAGTAAGAGGACAAGAATCTGAAGGTGTTAAATTATGGCAATTTGGTAAAGAAGTATATCAAGAATTTTTAAATATGGCTTCTGATGATGAAATTGGTGATTATACTGATATGGCTCAAGGTAGAGATATTAAGTTAACTACTGTAGGACCTGAAGTAACAGGAACTCCTTACAACAAAACAACAATTGGACCATCATTAAAAACATCTCCAATATCTGAGGATTCAACACTTGTACAAAGTATTTTAGAAAATCAACCAGACCCAATGGGTATCTTTAAAAGATATACTTTTGATGAGGTTAAGTCTGGGTTACAAGAATGGTTAGCTCCTGAAGATCAAGAAAAAGAAGGAGAAATTATATCTGAACCAGCAGTAGCATTTGATTCTGATAAAAAGACATCAAATAACTACTCAATAGATACTAGTAAAAAATCTAAAGAACAAAAATTCGATGATTTATTCTCTGATGATAAGAAATCAGATGATGATGATTTACCATTTTAATAAATAAAAAATATGGCTAGAGGTAGAAAAAGTAAATCTCTCACGGAAGCGGTCTCTTCAGAAGTTAGAAAAAACTTTAATTTAGATGCTTTTAAAGAGAAAAAAGGTTTAAAACAAAATATTAAATTTAAAGATCAAGACTGGATACCTTTATCACCAGCATTTCAAGAAATCACATCCATACCAGGTATTCCTATGGGGCACATTGTGCTCCTTAGGGGTCACTCTGATACAGGAAAGACAACAGCTCTTTTAGAAGCAGCAGTTTCAGCTCAAAAACGAAAAATATTACCTGTTTTTATTATTACAGAGATGAAATGGTCTTGGGATCATGCTAAAATGATGGGGATGGAAGTAAATGAAGTTCTTGATGAAAATGGTGAGGTTGAAAATTATGAAGGTAATTTTATTTATGTAGATAGAGAAACAATAAATTCAATTGAAGATGTAGCTGGTTTTATTTTAGATTTAATTGATGAACAAAAGAATGGTAACTTACCTTATGATTTATTGTTTTTATGGGATTCTATTGGATCAGTTCCTTGTGAAATGTCTATAAAATCTAATAAAAATAACAATGAATGGAATGCAGGTGCTATGTCAACTCAGTTTGGTAATAGTGTAAATCAAAAGATTACATTATCCCGAAAAGAATCATCTCCTTATACTAACACATTAGTTTGTATTAATAAAGTTTGGACCTTAAAAGCTGAATCTCCAATGGGGCAACCTAAATTAATGAACAAAGGAGGTTATGCTATGTGGTTTGATTCTACATTTGTTGTAACATTTGGTAATGTTATGTCAGCTGGAACTTCTAAAATTAAAGCTATTAAAGATGGTAAACAAGTTGAATTTGCTAAAAGAGTAAATATTCAAATTGATAAAAATCATATTAATGGTGTTACTACTAGAGGTAAAATTGTTATGACTCCTCATGGTTTTATATTAGATAATGATAAAGCATTAAAAAATTATAAAACAGAACAAGCTGATGCTTGGAAAGCTATATTAGGTGGTGAAGATTTTAGAGTTGTTGAAGAAGATCAAGCATACACTGATATAACATCTTTTGGAGAAGAACCGCAATAATCTTGGATATACGAAAGAAATTTCGTATATTTAGGTATTAAATCAAAGACGATGAAGAATAAAGACTTAAGTAAACTCTTGGATAATATTCAAGAGCAAGGAAATAATACTGTAGAAAGTGAAAGAATACTATTAATTGATGGTTTAAATTTATTCTTTAGAAATTTTGCTGTAATGAATATGGTTAACCCTGATGGTATTCATATTGGGGGATTAGGTGGATTCTTTAGATCATTAGGGGCAATGATTAGACAAACTCAACCTACACAAGTGTATGTTATATTTGATGGTCATGGATCAGCTAATAACAGAAAAAACATAATTCCCGAATATAAATCAGGTAGAGATCAACAACGCATTACTAATTGGGATGCTTTTGATAATTTAGAGGATGAACATGATGCTAAAGTAGATCAAATGGTTCGTATAATTCAATATTTGAAAACATTACCTGTAAAAGTAATTAGTATAAATAAAGTAGAAGCTGATGATATTATAGCATATATTAGTGGAATAATCCCTCAAAAACCAGAGGATAAAGTATTTATATTATCTTCAGACAAAGATTTTTTACAATTAGTAAATGAAAACATAGCAGTGTATAGACCAATGGAAAAAGAATACTATACACCAGATACTATGATTCAAAAATATAAAATGTCTCCTAAAAATTTTATTTTACACAAAACTTTATTAGGTGATAATTCAGATAAAATTAAAGGTGTTAAGGGATTAGGTGAAAAAGGATTATTAAAAAAATTCCCTGAATTAGCAGAAAGAGATCTAACATTAGATGATATATATGATATTTGTGTAAAACGATTAAAAGATCATGTAGTTTATGCTCGTATTGTTCAAGGTATTAGTGATTTAGAAAAAAACTATAAAGTAATGGATTTATCTAATCCTATGATTGATGATAGAGATAAAGAATATCTAAATGAATGTGTTAAATCTAAAGAACTTCCTTATATTCCCGAGGAATTTGTATCCATGTACAATCAAGATAAACTTGGAGGTATGATACGAAATGTAGATTTTTGGGTAAAAGATGTATTTGAAAAATTAGTTATAAAAAAATAAGTTATATGACATTAGTAAATTTAAACCAATATGGTACTTCATTTCAGATAAAAGTGCTATCATCCTTATTAACACATAAGGATTTTCTCATCAATATAAATGATATGTTGAGTGATGAGTATTTTGACAATCAAGCCCATAAATGGATAGTTAAAGAAATTCTAAAGTATTATGAAAAATATCATACTACTCCTTCCATGGATGTTCTTAAAGTAGAATTACAAAAAATAACTAATGATGTATTAAAACTTTCAATCAAAGAACAACTAAAAGAAGCATATAAGTCATCAGATGAAGATTTAGATTATGTCCAGGAAGAAATGTCATCATTTTGTAAAAATCAACAACTTAAAAAAGCATTATTAGGCAGTGTTGATTTATTAAACTCAGGTGAATATGATTCTATAAGAGTATTAATAGACAATGCTTTAAAAGCAGGTCAAGATAAAAATGTAGGTCATGAATATAATAAAGATATTGAATCAAGGTATAGAGAAGATAGTAGAACAACTATACCAACTCCTTGGGATAGAATTAATAATTTACTTCAAGGAGGTCTCGGAAATGGAGATTTTGGTCTTATATTTGGTAATCCAGGAGGTGGTAAATCTTGGTCTTTAGTTGCTTTAGGAGGACATGCTGTAAGATTAGGATATAATGTTGTTCACTATACTCTAGAATTAGGAGAACAATATGTAGGACTTAGATATGATGCGTTTTTCTCTAAAATACCAGTTGATAGAATTATTCCTCAAAGAGAAAAAGTAGAAGAAATAGTCCCTCAATTACCGGGTCAATTAATTATTAAAGAATTTCCAACAGGAAGAGCAACAATGTCTACAGTAGAATCACATATAAAGAAAATAACTGATTTAGGAGTAAAACCAGATTTAGTAATAATTGATTATGTAGATCTACTTTCAACGAAAAAGAGAACTGCTGATAGAAAAGGAGAAATAGATGATATTTATACAAGCACTAAGGGATTAGCTAGAGAATTAAACATACCAGTTTGGAGTGTTTCTCAAGTAAATCGTGCAGGTGCAAAAGATGATATTGTCGAAGGAGATAAGGCAGCTGGATCATATGATAAAATTATGATTACAGATGTTTGTATTTCTCTCTCAAGAAAAAGAAAAGATAAAGTAAACGGAACTGGTAGATTTCACATTATGAAAAATAGATATGGTATTGATGGATTAACCTTTGGAGTAAAAGCAGATACTTCAACAGGTCATTTTGAAGTACATGATTACAACCCAGATGATGAAGATTTTGAACAACCATCCGAAAACCCTCAACAAAAATTTACTAATTTTGATCAGTTTGATAAACAACAATTAAAAAGTAAATTTTTCGAATTAAATAAATAACCTTAAAATATTAAATTAAATGGCAAAGAAAGATCTTACCAAAGAACGTATAGTATATAAACCTTTTGAATATCCCGAAGCATTCGATTATTGGTTAAAGCAACAACAAGCACATTGGATACACACAGAAGTTCCAATGATGTCAGATGTTAATGATTGGAAAACAAGCTTAACAGATACTGAAAAAAATATAATTGGTTCGATTTTAAAAGGATTTGCTCAAACCGAAACTGTAGTAAATGATTATTGGACAGGTTTAGTTACAAAATGGTTTAGAAAACCTGAAATTATAGCAATGGCAACTGTTTTTGGGGCTATGGAAACAGTTCATGCTGAAGCTTATAGTTTATTAAATGAAGAATTAGGATTAGATGATTTTAGTGAATTTTTAGAAGACGAATCTACAATGGCTAAAATTGAAACACTTATGAATGTTAGAGATAGTTTTGATGGGGAAATAGATTGGCATGAACGAGCAAAGTCATTAGCCATATTTTCAGCATTTACTGAAGGTGTAAATTTATTTTCTTCTTTTGCTGTTTTATTATCATTTAAGTTAAGAAATAAATTAAAAGGAGTAGGACAAATAGTAGAATGGTCTATTAGAGATGAATCAATGCATTCAGATGCGGGTTGTTGGTTATTTAGAACACTTTTAAAAGAAAAACCAGAATTAAAAACACCTGAATTAGAAGCAGCAATTAATGAAGCAGCTTTACTTTCATTAAAATTAGAAGTAGATTTTATTGAAACTGTATATGAGCAAGGTGATTTAGAAGGCTGTACTAAAAATGATTTAATATCATTTATTAAACATAGAGTTAATACAAAAATGGGAGATTTAGGTTATAGACCTATAGTTAATGGTATAGATGTAACAGCTATTGAAAGAATGAAATGGTTTGATCACCTATCAGCAGGAAAACAACATACTGATTTTTTTGCAAATAGAGTAACAAATTATAGTAAAGGAACACAGGATTGGGATGCAGGGTCAATATTTTAAAAAATAAATAATGGATAATAATTTAATAGCAGATTATAGTGAGTGGGAAAAAGGCAAAGACTACCCAGAATGGATGGATGAAGTTGCACTATCTACAATATCTAAAGGATATTTAATACCTGGAGAAAATCCTAAAAAAGCTTATAGAAGAGTAGCTAATGCAGTTGCTGAAAGATTAAAAAGACCAGATTTAGCAAATAAATTTTTTAAATATATTTGGAATGGTTGGATTGGTTTAGCTTCACCAGTATTATCTAATACAGGTACTGATAGGGGGTTGCCAATTTCTTGTTTTGGGGTTGATACACCTGACTCAGTTAGAGGTATAGGATTAACAAATGCAGAGTTAATGAAATTAACTTCATCTGGAGGGGGAGTAGGAATAAGTGTAGATAGAATTAGACCTAGAGGAACTGAAATTAGAGGTAATGGTAAAAGTGAAGGTGTAGTCCCTTGGTGTAAAATATATGATTCAACTATTATAGCTACAAATCAAGGTAATGTAAGAAGGGGAGCAGCATCAGTTAATTTAAATATTAATCATCCAGATATTGGAGAATTTTTACAAATTAGAAGACCTAAAGGTGATCCTAATAGACAGTGTTTAAATTTACATCAATGTGTTGTTGTAGATGATGCGTTTATGCGCAAGTTAAATGATAGGGACGCAGAGGCTATGGCTTTATGGCTTGAGGTGCTTAAATCGCGTGTAGAAACGGGAGAACCGTATATTATGTTTGGGGATAATGTTAATAAAGCTAATCCTTTAGCATATATGATGAATAATCTTAATGTTTCTATGACTAATATTTGTTCTGAAATTACATTATTTACTGATGAAGAACATTCATTTATTTGTTGTTTAAGTTCTTTAAATTTGGCAAAATATGATGAGTGGAAAGATACAGATGTAGTTGAAACTGCAACTTATTTTTTAGATGGAGTAATGGAAGAATTTATTGAAAAAACAAATGGTAAAGAAGCAATGAAACGTACCCACAAACATGCTAAAAAAGGAAGAGCATTAGGGTTAGGAATAATGGGATGGCATACCTTTCTTCAAAAGAAAAATTTACCATTTAATTCAATTGCATCTACTGCATGGACTCATACTATAATGTCTAAAATTAGAAGTGAAGCTGAAGCTGCAAGTCGACAATTAGCTGTAGATTATGGAGAACCATTGTGGTGTAAAGGAACAGGTATGAGAAATACTCATGTTTTAGCTATAGCACCAACAGTATCAAATTCTAGAATAGCAGGATGTTCAGCAGGGATTGAACCTCAACCTGCAAATGTTTATACTTTTAATGGAGCTAAAGGAACATTTATTGTTAAAAATCCAGAATTAGAAAAAATATTAAACGAAAAGGGTAAAAATAATAATAAAATATGGGATCAAATTTTGGCAGATGATGGTTCGGTAATGAATATACCTTCTGATATCTTATCAGAAGAAGATAAAGAAGTATTTTTAACATTTGCTGAAATAAACCAATTAGAATTAGTTAGACAGGCTGCTATTAGACAAAAATATATTGATCAAACACAATCATTAAATTTATGTTTTCCTCCTACAGATTCACCTAAATGGATAAATCAAGTTCATATGGAAGCTTGGAAGTTAGGAATTAAAACTTTATACTATTTAAGAACAGATTCAGTTATTAAAGGTGATTTAGGAAGTAGAACAGCAGAATGTGTTAGTTGTGATGGGTAAATTTTTCTAAATAAAAAATACATAAGTATCTTTTTTCTTATATTTATAATAAATTGTAAAAATAATATATTATGAATAAAGTATTAAATTTTATTAAAAAAATCTATGCAATAGTAAAAGATTGGATAGTTGCTAATGGGATTGAAGGAATTGGTGGTCTTATAGCAGGATTAGTATTGTTATCTTTTGGATATAAATTCTACTCAGGTATAGCATTTGGAGTATTCGCATGTAGAAATTGGGATATTGCTAAAAATTGGGTTAAAAAATTATTTTAACTATGAGCTGGAAAAATATATTTAAAGATGATAATCAATGGAATGAAAAATCAATAGTTGGTTTTTGTGCCTTTCTGGTAATGGTAGTAGTAATGATGGCAGATATTATAACAGGATGGGTTGGAAAAGACCTAGTTATTAATGAAGCAATTTATGATTCTTTTGTGCTAGTAGTATTAGGATGTTTTGGTATAGCTGGATTAGAAAAATTTGCTAATAGAGGAAAATAAAAATAATGAATAATGAATAATTTTAATTTAAAAAAATATCTAAAAGAAGATAAATTAGCTACAAATGAGGTTTACTCTGAAAAACAAAGAAAATGGGCGTGTGCTCAAGATGGACCTACATTTGATGAAATGTGTAAAGACACAGCAATATCAAAAAAGAAAAAAATTAAAGAATTCGTAGGTAAAGAATTAGAAGATAGAAACGAACCTTTATACGATAAATTAGTAGCAGGGTCAGGAAAATCAGACACTGTAGAAGGTGAGATGTTAAGAGCTATTAATAGAATTGTTTAT